>Ga0182017_10000136_pt1 | contig 55795 bp, 33 predicted proteins | sample 712E3DmetaG_FD_120492 | JGI IMG/M metagenome (GOLD analysis project Ga0182017, IMG submission 120492) | Permafrost microbial communities from Stordalen Mire, Sweden - 712E3D metaG | ecosystem: Environmental > Terrestrial > Soil > Wetlands > Permafrost | place: Sweden: Stordalen | collected... | reverse complement strand
GGTAAATTTATGTCGAGTCGGCATTTGACAGCTCCTTTGTTTAGGTGTGTGGTAACAACTAAACTTGCTGTCTGCCGGCTCACTTTTCAAGAAAAATCAGCATCCCCTATGGGATGACTGTGAAAGAAAATCATTCTCTCGAATCGCTTGTTAAACATCTCGATAGTTTACTCAGCACGCTTCCTACCAATTACGATTTAAGCAAGTTTAGCGAAACAAAACTAAAAGCTATAAGAATCAAATTGGCGAATTATTCATCCGTGCTGTTGAAAATATCGAGAAATCTCGACAAAATAAAACATCCGCAAGTGATATTTGATCCGTCGGATCCTCGCGTCGTCGGTAAGCTGATAGGCTTAACTCTCATAGAACAACCGCGTATTAGCATGACTGCCGTCACTCCCTTCTATGGTTCTGGAATATATGCTATTTATTACAAAGGCAATTTTAAAGCGTACAGGCCAATAAGCGAGACTAATAATCCAATTTATGTCGGAAAGGCTGATCCGCAAGTACTCGATGCAAAAACTCCCCAAGAACAGGGTGACAAATTATATGGCCGATTCGCCAAAGACCATGCTAAGAGCATAATGTCGGCATCAAACATTGACATCGCGGATTTCGATTGCCGCTATCTTGTAGTTAAGAGCGCTTGGCAAAAGACCGCGGAGGACTATCTTATCGATATTTTCAAGCCTATCTGGAACAATGAAATGGGAATATGCTATGGTTTTGGAAAACATGGCGATAGCCACTTGACTCGCGGTAATACTCGTTCACCTTGGGATACGCTACACCCTGGTAGACTATGGGCCACGTCGGAAGGCAACAAGCCAAACCCGAAAAGCCCTGCTGAGATTTCCGCGGAAATCGCCGAACATTTCAAGAAATATCCCCCTGTCGATATTTCAACATTAGCAATATCATTTTCTACCTAAATATCGGACAGGCTGGCCACGTTGTAACACCTCACACGTTACCCAATAAATTAAACCAAGCCGCCGAAATTTATTTTATTCCGAAATCAACCGAAAGGATTTCCACCATGTCCTTTAAATCCCTTGTTCTTCTCTCCATCGGAATTTTACTCGTCGCGCTTAGCCGCTCGATAATTTCACTTCCGCTTTTCGGCGTTGTCACTGGAGAGAAAGGTTGTTTTTGCGATCAATATTACCACTGACGGGTACTACAACCACACGGACAATGAAATCATAATTATTCAGGAAAAATATTTTTTTACTTGCAAAATCGTATCCAATTAGATACATTATACCCATGTATATAGTTCAAAAAACGGAATATTTTGATACTTGGTTAATCAGGCTGAATGATATCAGAGCGAAAGGTAAAATATTAGCGAGGCTGAAAAGAGCTGAATTGGGAAATCTTGGTGACCATAAATCGCTGGGAGAGGGTGTTTTTGAGATGAGGATTAACTATGGGCCAGGCTATCGGCTTTATTTCACCAGATCAAAAGGAGTTGTAATCATTCTGCTTGTTGGCGGCGACAAATCCAGTCAATCAAAGGATATAAAAAAGGCAAAACAAATTGCTAAACAAATTGGAGAATAACATGTCATCAAAAATTACCACGTTCGATGTTTCGGAATATTTAAAAGACGAAGCTTCCGTCGCAGCTTATTTGAGCGCAATTGTGGAAGAAGGTGATCCCAGACTTTTGCTTTCTGCTATTGGGGATATTGCCAAAGCCCGAGGAATGAGTAAAATAGCGTCGGAATCCGGTCTCGGAAGGGAAAGTTTATACAAAGCATTGAATTCCGGTGCAAAACCGCGTTTTGATACAATCCTCAGGGTGCTAAGTGCATTAGGTGTAAATATCGTATTTAACGTAAAAGACAATCGCCGAGTTAGTCATAAAAAAACCAAATCAAGACGGGCATTCCATAGCGCTAAAAGAATTAAAAGCTCAATAAAAGGTGCGCCTTCGTCTTCGTTGCTTGGAAGCGCAAAAACGCGCTGGCCAAAAGAAAAAAGCTCGCTGGCGGTTCGGCACCCAACAGCCAAAGTGAAGCCATAGCCGCATGTCAATCGGCTCATGTCATTCTGTGCTCACCGAAATTATTGGCTGCCACGGTTCTCGCCGGAAAAAACAAGGTTAAACAAACGCCTCTAAAATATCGCATAGGTCAAATTGACCCCGACCCCAAAGTTCCATGAACGGACGTTCCGCCAGTCCGCCGTATAATAATAAAGATCGCTAAGCGACCGGTTCTTGCCCTGGTTATATTGTAGTGACACCCTAACCGAATACGCGCACTGCGGCGAAACATAATACGAGGCGTTCAGTGCGCTGGTAAAGTCGTTTTCCGTAAATGTTCCTTGCCATAAATTCATGCCGGTTTGGTAACTGATTCCGCGGTAGGTCAGCGTTCTGTAATTAAAATCCTTTGAAAAATAATAATCATTAGTAAAGGAAATCGTCGATCGTATCGACGGATACCATTTGCAACCGGCGCTTATCTTTACATGCGCATTCGGATAGGTCCCCCTGGAATAGGAGCTGTCATATGAGGTTGAATAGGAGGAATCGCGCCGTGAGATCATGGCGCCGGACATTTCCAAGGCCCCGTCAACCTCAAAATCCCGCCCGATCGGTCTTGAAAAATCTCCCAAAGCGATTATTCCATACGTATATGCAAAGCTCGATGTGTAGTACTCTTTCGTCACCGATGACGTAAGCGGCCACGAAGAAAGGTCTATTGGTTGTAGCGCCGGGTTAAAGGGGCCGGTGGAGTCCATTGCCATGGTTGAGGTATGATTATCGGTCCGGTTAAAATTGACCTGGGCGATGGGCGAAAGCTTTATTTCCATTCCCGAAAATCTCGGTTGATTAAACCCATAGGTCCTTATATCGCGCATTTCCATGGCCATGCGAACGGTTTCCTTCGGGAGGATTTTCTTGTCGACAAGATATTGACAAAGGGTATCCGTGATTTCGATGTCGGCGATCCGCGAATCGAAGATGCGTTTCCTCCTGAACCGGTCGAGCAGCCACGACAACGAATCCATTTGCGCATGGGTAAGTTGAAAACGTTCGCCGGATAGCGCCCCGATGCGGTCGACCATTTGGAGCGCGACCGCGGCGGCCGTGACGTCCGCCACCCAACCTTTTCCGACACTCAGGTCAAATCCCGAATTAAGCGAAAGCGAAACGTTGGACGAAGAGCTTTTAGTGATGGAATATCTTGACATTCGTATATTCGTGGAATCGTATCCCCCATCGGAAATTTGATAATTCCGAACTTCACTTTTACCATAGGGGGTATTTGAGATGTTTGGAAAAAGCTCGCCTTCGATGAAAAGGCCAAAAGGCATATAGCGCCGGTAGCGCGTAGTGTTGCTTAGGGAATAGGAAAATCCCGGATATTGCGTCGATTCAAAATACCCCGGGTTGGCGCCTTTCCGTTCATAGCTTTGCAAGTTCCCATTGAACGATCCCGATGTCGAAAGTTCAAGATCTCTAAGTAATGAAAAATCGCGGTACAGGTGCGAACCGTAGCAATTTACGTTACCCCCGGTTGAATTCCTGTTTGACAAATCGTCTGCGTCGCGACTCGTGTCTTCTTGACCATAGGTCTGAAAATTCAAGCTCGGGGAAATTTGAAGTGACTGCTCGCGAAAACGGGGTGGATGATACTCGGCGATGTTATAGAAGCGCCCGTTGTCAAGGGTATCGGATGCACAACAGGAAACGGAAGCAATGAGCGCGCAAAAAATAAATACACAACGTTTCATGGAGACCATTCCTTTGGTTACTTGCAAAAGGGCAGCTCGTTTTTCTTCTGATTAAAATAGCTAAATAACTATAAATATGGCATAGGAAAATTATATTTTCATTACGTAAGCTGTTCGGTTTTTCCCCACCCTTTAAAAAGGAGTCGTTTATGCCGGTAAAGAAAATCGTAAAAAAGGCCGCTCACAAGGCAGTCAAGGTTTCCAAGAAGGCCGTCAAGAAAGGGGACCGTTTCGGGTGCCATGTTTGCGGCATGGTCGTGTCCGTGGATGAAACATGCGGATGCGTCGACACGTGCGACCTTATCTGTTGCGATGAACCCATGAAGGCGAAAAAGTCAGTGTAATTGTACCCTTGCGGGCGGATTGACGCGTGATGCGTACTGAATAATCAATCAGGGCATACTATTTACTGCTGGAAATTGCAGTAAATCAGGAAAAACGATACAATGATTTTTATCCGTATGCGTCAAATTATTTCGGGCGCAATTATTTTATTCCTGGGACTCAATTGTTCCCCCAATAAGCCTTTAACCTCCCAGGCTCCCGACCCGGCCGTTGCCGGAATGCATTTCATTAACGCGGCCGGAAAGTCATTTTTGCAGGGGGCGCATGATTCGCTTGCGGGCGTTGACGAGCAGCCGGTCATGCAAAGCGGCTTCACGTATAATTTCTGGATCGATACCACGGAGGTCACACAGGGGGAGTATTTTGCCATTACCGGAATACAACCGGTTGCTCCGGGTTCTTCCTCCGGAGCGGGCGATAATTTTCCGGTTTATAATGTCAGTTGGTATGACGCCGTGCTTTTCTGCAACGCGAAAAGCGTTCGAATGGGCCTGGACACCGTTTATTCCTACTTTTCGCTAAAACGGCTGGCTTCGGGCAGCGTCTACGACCTGACGGGCTTGATGATCCACTATGATCGCGGCGGCATTCGCCTCCCCACTGAAGCGGAATGGGAGTTTACGGCGCGAGAGGGAACGTCGACGATCCCTTTTCCCCATTTGGCAAACAAGACCCAGGCGCTGGCCTGCGCGTGGTACGATTCGAACGCATCGGGCCAGGCGCATCCGGTCGCGCAATTACGGCCCAACGCGTTCGGCGTGTATGATTTGGAAGGGAATGTTTTCGAGTGGACCGGCGATTGGAAAGGCCCTTACCTCCGGCCGAGCATCACCAATTCCATAGGCGCCATGCAACCGGACATTGACTTTGAGAAAGTCATCAAAGGAGGGGCGTATACGCATGGTTTCGTCAGCCTGCGGCCTTCACGCCGGTCGGCCACATATCCCACTGCAATCGCCACAACTACCCGTTATATCGGGTTCAGGTGCGCGCGCGGCATTGTTCCCGGCGGAATGTATATACAGCCCGACAGCGTTTCGAGCGTCGTAACGAACGCCGTGGGCCTGATTACCGGCAACGTTTTACCGGCGCTCGGGACGTCCAGGGCCAGACTTGTTTTTGTCAACAGGACCGGCACGATGAACACCCTGTGTTTCGTGGATTTCGGCCAAAGCAATCCACAGGTGCATGAATTCACGGATTCCCAGGACGTGTATGGCGCGACCATTTCCCCGGACGGTAAATACGCCGCGTACTCCACCCGCGGCGAGGATTTCGGCGGAAGCGCCCGCGGATACCTCAGGTCGCTCGATTCCCTTGATAAACCGCCGGTCCCCATCGGGGGAGACAGCGTTTTCAACCCCCGCTTCTGGATTGACAGACAGCAGCCCGACACGTTCTGCGTGTTCACCAATTCCGCGATAGACGATAACTCGCCCGCGTGGCCCGGCACGCAGACATTCATGCAAAAAGTTTCGGGCGGGAAACCTTTGGGAAAACCATCCGTTTTTATAAGCCAGGGAAGCTATCACGACGGCGTGTCGTGGGACGGCGGATACGCGGTCACGGGCTATACCCGCCTGATCATGCGCGATCTGGTAGCTCAGCAGGACCGGCAACTGTTCACCTATCCTCAAAACGGGAAATCCACGCAGGACCCCGGCCAGGTGTGCAATGTGTCCATGTGCCTTGACTCGTCGGTAAACGACCGATGCATGTTTCTGGATTTCGGCAGCTCTTCCGTCAGTTCATTGACGGGAACGAGCTATGGGATACACCAGTATGCTTTTATTGCGGATTTCTCGGGAAAAACGTTTTCGTGGTTCAAATGCCCGCAAGGAGAAGCGTCCTGGGACTATATGCGATGGTCCAATGTTCCGCGTTTCGCAATCGCCTGCGGTTCAAATGACGCGGGGGAGCCGCATGCGATTTATCTGATGGACCTTGACAACAGGATTTACACGAAACTTGTCGAAGGCGTTTCATTGGCATATCCCTCGCTATGGGTCGGTCAAGCGGTCACGGGCGGCGCCGAAGGTCTTTCCCTTGATAGCTTAGGACAATACAACGACCCGCCGCTAAGTTCCGTAGAGGCCGGGCTTGCCATCAAACTGCATGGGTTCTGGCAGGTCCATAATGACCTGGAAATCGCCGTCGTGGGCGACTCGCGTCCGGCATACGGCGTTGACCCGACGCGCATCACCGGCCATACGACCTATAACATGGGCGTGGGCGGCGGCGATTTCATCCAGACCCTTGCAATTGTCAACGATTATGTCCTTTTACACTGCCCGAAAATAAAAATGATCATCATGAATTGCAACATCGGGACGTTTTATGACCCGAACATCGGCAATAACTGGAACACGGGAATGGCGCTGAGTAAAGGCTATAACTACGATAAAAACCACGGTTTCTGGCGAGACGGCCTTCCGATGAATTTTGACAGCCTCGCCGCGTCCGTAGCGCCGCCCCAGATCTGGACGCCGGTGGATTCCCTTGGATTCAGTTCGCTGGCCTGCAACGGCTGGGGGGCAGTGGTGCCGGTGTCCGGTCCGGCCCTTGCGTGGGACACAACGGACCCCAATTATCTTTTGAATTTTTCCAGGCTCGTTTCGCTCGCCCAGACGGCCTCCGCGTTGAACGTGCATGTACTGATCGTGGAATTTCCCATGAACCCTCTTTACGGCCAGGCCGCTTTCTACAGCGAATACGGTCCTTCCCAGCAAACCGCCCATGAAATTTTCAATCAATTCAAGGAATTGGAAGCTAATTACCCCTTCGTCAATTTTTACGACGCCAATAATTACGGAAACCATTCCTATGGAGACGATGACGCCTATAACGAGGCCCATCTGTGCGGACACGGAGCCGGGCGGCTAAGCGACAGCCTCAATGTTATTATCCGCCGGATTTTACGATAGGAGGAAGTGCCAGGGTGTTGTTCGACAAATCGGGATATTTTGTCTGGGTGATCGAGATGTCGTTTTCTAATTTGTAAAACGTGTAACCGAGTCCGCCGAGCATGTTTTCGATGTATTTGAAGACGGGTTCTTTCCTATAAGCTTCGAATTCTTTCAAAGTTTCATAATACAATATCGGTAAGTGCTTTTCCCACGTTTTCATCCCGCCCTTGATGACTTCATATTCCATGCTTTCAACGTCGATTTTCACAAAATTGAGCTTGGAAACGCCCCGCGCTTCACAATAAGAATCAACGGTAATGACCGGGACTTCGACGCCGCTTCCCTCAAGGAGCTCGCTCAGGTTTGCGTCGCCGGGGTTTTCTTCATGATGGTGCCAAAACAGGCTCCCTGGTTTGTCCGACAGCCCGGATTTTTCCAAGACAAGTATCTTGGAAAAACCGTTATTTAAGGATAAGTTTTTTTGCAAGCGCTCGAAAGTCATGGGCCCGGGTTCGAAGCAAAACACCTTTCCGGTAGCGCCGACTTTTTTTGCCATTACAAGGGAAAGAGCGCCGATGTTTGCGCCGATATCAAGACAGTAATCGCCTTTCTTGATGAACTTGTCTATTATGCGCGATGAATGGATATCGTATTTCCCGGAAAGCATTTCCCGCTCAATGGCGTATGTGGTATCGACAGCCACGCTCAGATCGCCCAGGTATTTGGTAAAAATCAATTGCATGTTGTCGGGCATTATGACGAACGATCGAGGTATTTTATAGATTAAATAAACCCGAAGGGGTTTTGGAATTAATAGGACGCATCGGCGAAGCGCTTTGATAAGAAACAATTTTGATTTTTGTTTTAAACTGCTCATGGTTTATCAATTTGATGAAACGTGAAGGGATTTTTCGTGAAACCGTAAAAATCATATAAAACAACACATTCATTAAAAATATATTATACTATTTGTTAGTTGGCTAAAACTCCGGTACTCGAAAATACGACTAATGTATTGCATACTATGCGCGAACATTACCGCATAATTTATCTTTATGTCATGCGAACGTAAAAATGGGGTATGCTCTTAATTTTAAAATCTTCAAAGAGGATGGCTTTATATGAGAAAATCAGGAATTTCTAACCTTTGCAATCCACTACTGGCGGCAATTATCGGTGTAAGTATGGCATATCAGGGGATCTCCGCGGCAACGACATGCCCTTGTGACATTTACACCGCCGGAGGAACGCCGTGCGTCGCGGCGCACAGTACAATACGGGCCCTCTATGCCGCCTACAATGGGCCCCTCTACCAGGTCAAGCGCAAGTCGGACAATAAAACCCTGGACATCGGCGTCCTGAAGACCGGAGGCTTCGCGAACACTGCCGCGCAGGATTCGTTTTTGTCAGGCACGACGGGTACTATCTCGATTATCTATGACCAATCCCCGAAAGGCAACAACCTTACGGTCGCGCCTAAAGGGCAGAGGGGCACCGCCGATGTCGAGGCGAGCGCAACCGGCCTTTCGCTCAAAGTGGGCGGTCATGCGGTGTATGCCGTCTATGTGAATGCCGGAGTCGCTTATCGTATTGACAAGACTTCGGGCGTGGCGACCGGCGATCAGCCGGAGGGTTTGTACATGGTGACGAGTGGGACCCACGTGAACGGCGGGTGTTGTTTCGACTACGGGAACGCTGAAACGAACAATACGGACGACGGTAACGGCACCATGGAAGCTATTTATATGGGAACCAGCACCTCGTGGGGTCACGGTTCCGGCAGCGGCCCCTGGGTCATGGCGGACCTTGAAAACGGCCTTTTTGCCGGAGGGGCCGAGGTCAATAACAATAGTATATCACTTCCCTATGACTACGTAACGGCCATGGTCAAGGGGGGGCCGAACGAGTTTGCAATAAAAGGCGGCAATGCGCAAAAAGGGAATATAACCACCATGTACTCCGGAGCGCGTCCCACCAAAGCAGGTTACAACCCCATGACCAAGCAAGGCGCCATCATTCTGGGAATCGGAGGCGACAACAGCAACTCCGCTATCGGAACATTCTTCGAAGGGGCCATGACCACCGGATATCCCCCCGATACGACCGAAAATGCCATCCAGGCCAACATCGTGGCCGCGGGGTACGGAAGCAATACTACGATGGTTTCGTATCGTGCCGGCAACACGGCGCCCGTGTCCACGTTCAGGGCCCGTTACAATGCGTCAAGGGGGACCGTGGTCGTCAGCTATACTTTGCAGAACGCCCGACGCGTGAGCATGAATATCGTCGATCAGTCCGGCAGGCGGATTGCCACTATCAAGGGCGAGGGCGTTTCCACAGGCCAACACGAAGCGGTTTGGGACGCAAAGCAGGTCCCGGCCGGCGTCTATATCTGCCGGATAGCGATTGACGGTCGGGATGAATGGGCCGGAAAAATTATCATAGGTAAATAAGCGCCTTTGCGGATGTCTCGAATGGCCTTGTCCCTTACCTGGCCATAACCGCATTCGTGAATGTTTCCCTGCCTTTTTTCACTATGAAAAAGTAAATGCCCGCGGCCGCGCCGGGCATTCGGACGGTTGCGTGACCGGTCAAGCCTGCCCAATCTCCGACCTTTTCCCCGGCAATTGAATAGACGTTCACGTTCCACGTTTCATCCGTCGCATTCGCCCCTGTCAATGCTACTGAAAATTCCCGCGGGCCGATGCTTTTAATCACCGGCGCCTGGGCCGATTGAACAAACGCTTTCCTTTCGGGCTGGGCGGCCACGCCCGAAAGCGGTATCTTTAGCCAGGTCATCGAATAAGGCGGAAGGCCGACTTTGAACGAGGCGCCGGTGGTGATGGCCTGTCCGGCCATTGTCTTGATGGTACTTGCCGCCGGGCTGACCGTGCCGTTGATGCTGATGGCCGTACGCTGCGGCTGCCACGTGCCTGAGCCGGAACTAAGCATGGTCCATCGCTCTCCGCTCGTTCCCACGGTAGCGGCGCCCTGAATGGTGATTTGCGCGGTATCGGTGGCCGAGCCTACCGCGGTGTTGGCCAGAAACATTGTCAGGTTCCCGCTGCTGTCTTTGGCGGCCCATGCGCGTATATGCGGATTGCCCGCGCCCTTAGTCACGCCCACCACTTGTTTGCCATAGTGGAAATTGAACATCGGATGAACGTACCATGTGGGGTTTCCGTCGGGCGTATAATACGAAGAACGCCACGGGTTAGACCCGACGACGCCCAGACGCGCGAATTCCATGAGCGTCTGCGCGATGAACATGGCGCTGATCACCTGGCCCTGGTTCTGGGTGGCGTACGACCCGGTGCTGTATTCGGTATAGAAGTACTCTATTTTGCCGAGGTTGGGCGCGCCGAAATACGTTGTCACCCATTTGTTAAGCGTATCGACCGACGACGCAATCGTGTCGACCCATATACCTGTTGTCAATGTATCCTTTAATTGCGTGGGACCGAACGGAATCATGCTTCGGCTAAAAAGCGTGGAATCCTGGTCCATTTGGATATAGGGATAAATATGGACGATAAGGAAATCGGGAACGTGCTTGAGTTTCGCGATCGTGTCCAGCGCCCGGATAGAAAAGCGGCCGAAAAGCGTGTCGAAGGGAAGCGGAGGCGTGACCACCGCGCCGATTTTTATGGTAGGATCGGCGGCTTTCATGGAATCATAAAAAGCGCAAAACTTCCTGCCATAATTCGACCCCGACGTATTTCCCGTTTCCCATGGCCCATAGCATTCGTTGCCGATTTCCCAGTATTTCGCGTTGAGCTTGCGCGATACATTGTAGTCCCTCACCCAGTTCGCGGCCGCCTGGAACGTCTGCTGTTCGGTGTGCGTGGAACCGCTCCATGATCCGGAGAAATTAATAATGGGCTGCATGGCGCCGCCCACGGCGCTGAGCATAGCCAGGGTTTGCGAATAGGTGACGCCCGTGGTGGCGCTCCACAGAACGCCGTCGCCCGTCGAGCCTCCGGGCCAGCGGAAATGTTTAATTCCCCCATAGATCATTTTATTGTTGTAATTCGAGTTTGAGCCGTTTTCCTCATTGTCGGCGATGTCGGCGTTGACGCCATAGAGCTGGTCGCTTATGGTGTGTGTCACGGTGGAGGCGTTTACCGTAATGGTGACATTTTGGGCATGAACTGAGCCTGTTAAACACGCCATTATACTCAAGGTACAGACCGCAATGCTGACCGGTTTCATTATTCGTCTCCTTTACTGAAGAACGACCTATTTTTCCAAGGGAATATTATTATTAATATAAACTAAACTAAACCAAACGGCGGATATTTTAAAATGTTTTTATTAACTATCCAGGCTTTTAATTTATTGAATATTCTTGTGAATATGGAGAGGGCGCTCCATCGAGCGCCCCTTAAATCAGTACTGGTGCTTAATTTTCAAGGAGGGCGGATTTATTTTGCAATTACCAGACCCTCCTGCATCTATTTCCCGAAAACGCGGAACTCGTAAAAGCTCGCCCAGTTGGTTCCCGGAGCTTTCTTTATCGTGATACGGACATACCGAGCCGTAGCATTGAAACTATACGCCTGGGTCTGCGCCGTATTGGTGTTCGACGACTTGTCGACGCCCGTCGTCCAAGTATTGTTGTCGGGCGACGTTTCAACCGTAAAAGTATAGCAGTTGCCGCTGCTACCCGCCGCTTGGAACATTATCTCGACCTCACCTATGGTCTTCGACGCGCCAAGATCTACCTTCCACCATTGCGGCATCGTGGCCGACGACGCGCACCAACGCGTGCCCGTATTGCCGTCGTTGCCGTTAGCGGCCGCATTGCCGGACTGAACGGATAATGCCGAAGCGGTTTTTCCCTGTGCGATGTTCGAATACGTCGTAGCGGAAGCGGTGTTCGAATACCCCGAGTTTCCGCTGCCGTTATAGGCCCGAACGCGATACTGATAGGTTGTACCCGTTGACAGCCCCGTATTCGAATAGGTCTTGACATTGGCGCCAACCGAAGCGATTTGGGTAAAGGTAGTGCTTCCCGAGGGAGCGCGCTCAATATAGAACCCGCTTTCGTTGGAGGAGTTGTCGTTCCAGGCAAGGTTGATCTGGCTGCGGGAGACCGCGGTCGCGGTGAGATTGGACGGCGCCGTAGGCGCTCCGCTTGATGGAGTTGCAACGTTGGAATACGAGGAAACATCCGGCGTTCTACTGTTGCCATATCGGAAGGCCTGCACGCGATACCAGTAGGTTGCACCCTCGGAAAGACCGATATTAGGATAGCTCCTTGCACTAGGGTCTATATTTGAAGTTAGCTGTATAAATGGCCCTGATGAACTGGTGGCCTGTTCAATATAAAAGCCGCTTTGATCGCTCGAACTCTCAGCCCATGACAGGTTGATTTGGTAAGGAGATATTGTCGTGGCATTCAGATTGGAAGGTGGGGCCATCATCGTAATCGGTCCGGCAACCCACCATTGCGAAGTACCCAACATATTCTTTCCTTGAACCCGATAATAGTAGGTAGTATTGAGCGATAACCCGGTATTCGAATAGAAAGTTGAGGTACCGCTCAGCGTGGCGATAGTCGTCCAGCTGTTTGGGCTATTGACTGATCTCTGGACCGTATAATTATCCGCATTATAATATGCAACCTCCCAAGTTAGGTCGATCTCGGACGATGAAACTATTTGATATCCAAAACCCTTATCTATCGGCTCGCCCGGCGCCGCTATCGTCACGGGAACTTCGTTGGTATACCCGGAATAGGCATAGGGTTGACCGCTGCGGTAAGCTCGAACGCGATAAGCGTAGAATGCTGTTTGATTAAGGCCATTGTCCTGATAGGTTGTCGTATTTTGGGCGGTTAGGGGAAACTGACTGAAACTTCCGCCATTAGTGGATCGCTCGACGTAAAACCCGGTCTCCTGCGGATTACTTGAATTATCCTGCCATGTAAGGCTGATTTTAGTATTTGAAAGTATCTTCGCAACTAAATTCGTCGGCGACGCACAGGCATAAGGGGTAGGAGTAATGGAAACTTTATTGTAATATGCCGAATTAGAGCGATAGCCGGTGGCAGGGTCTATACGAAATCCTCGGATGGTAAACGCCAGTGCTTTACCTACATTAGTGTTGTCTATTACATAGGTATAAGTGGTCGTAGCAGCCGGGAGTGTGACATAAGAAGAAGAAAATTTGTCCGTTCCATTGTCGAACTTGGCAAAAATCTGAACACTATCCGCCTTCGGATTGGAGTTCGCGGGCGTCCATTTCAAGATGACTGCAAAGGGACCGGAGTTCGACGCGGTAAAATTCGTAGGCACGCCCGGAGGGTTTCCGGCCAAGGTCGTACCCGAACAACTCCCATAAAACTTTCCGGTTCCGATGTCGTTTCCCGCCCTCACGCCGGTAAACGTTACCAATTGGTTGTTTTCCAAAGGACTGTCCGAGGTATTGCCTACTCCCGCTTCATAATTATTACGAGGGACCTTGGCAATACCGGTGGCGGTGGTGATATCTCCCAGGATATTTTTGGAATAGCTATATGCCACTTCGAAATAGAGTTCGTTATCGGAGTTATCATTCCAATCAACAACAAGCGTATTGGGCGATACCGGGTTTGGATTGCTAGCTGTCGTCGCCATACGTAAATTCGACGGCGCCGCGCTAGGCGGCCGTGCGGCGGGAGTAACTGAGGACATATTCGATTGCCCGCTTTCGCCGTAATAATTGACCGCCGTTACGACGAAGTAATACGTCGTTTGGTTGATAAGATTATTAGTCCGGTAGTTTAGATTTCCCGAACCTCCCGGCGCAACATCCACGGTTTGGAACGGCCCAGCAGAGGAAATCGACCGTTTAATATTGAAAGCGACAGGCGCTCCGGCGCCAGACCACTGCCAATGAAGGTCAGCGGCGGCATCATAGGAAGTTCCGCTGAGGATTGCCGGCGCAGCCGGCGCTAAGGGTTGGTTGTTCGCGTCGTAGGTACTTGTCGAGTCGATCGGCACATAACCGGAACGGGCGCCGCGGACTGCCGCGTAAATGCGATATTTATACTTCGTCCCTACGTCGAGACCGACGTCCTGGTAACTGGTCGAAGGTGCAAACACCGACCCGAGGGACTCGAAACCGCTTTCTTTCGTAGCATTCGCGTCCCCGCGTTCCACCGAATAATATGTGGCATCATTTACGGTCGACCACGAGAGATTGATTTGACTGTTTGATATTGCCTGTAAGGTAAAATTCTGCGGGGCAGGGAGAATAATGGGTGAAAGATTGAGCGTGACTTCCGGGCAACCGTAAAGGTTGATGCGTTTGTCGAAGGCCCCGTTTGCCTGCATATCGTTCAGCGCTTCTCCCGCGCTCATGTTCATGGAGGCCATGTCGGCCGCAATTATTTTCGAATCCTTATCAACCTCATCATCGTCCAGCTCTCTTGTCCCGCCGAAAAACGCTACCGCGTTGTTGTACACGGTTTCATAACCGAGGTTGTTCGTGTCTTCAGGCGTACTGTTGCTGCAACCGGCCGAAAACACAACGGCCGGATATTGGTCGTTAAGCAAGGAAACGGTGCTATTTCCGTCGCTGGAATGTAAAACATTGACCGCCGTTACCGGGTTGCCGTGCGTATGCCATACGACAAGTCCCGGATTGAAGGCGTTCCAGTTGGAGGTTACATACGAATCATCGCAATGGATGACTTCGGGAAGTAAAGGCGCGTTGACGAGGTCCGGGAGGAAATTGAACGTGTGAGCATTGTATGGTTCGTAAAGTCGACGATAGCCCCATCCGCCCGGAATAAGCGTTTCGTTCATGATCTGATCTCCGAGAGTATAATCGTCTTTATCAAAAAGCGGTACAACAGGCAGCAGAGCGAATCTGCGCCACTCGACATCGGTCGCGGAATTATACGTCATTGTTTTAGAAAGGATCTTTTCGAGGGATTTAATGTTCGGCGTAAGCGGCGTGACACTTGGAACCGGATAGACCGGGATTCGCCCGACCTTGACGTCACCGTCGTTGTCGGTGATGCCGCTTGCGTTGGTCAATTCGGCGTAGTAAAAATCGGTGGGAATTCCGTCGACCATTTTCATGGGGACGTCGGCGTTGCCGCTATTGATTGCGCTATTGGCAGGGTCCGGATTACCGACAAGCAATACATACTGGATATTTTGAGTTTGGTAATTATTAAACAGCCATGTCCTGATATTGGTTGCGCAGGCGTCGGCCGTATTCCCTTTCAACCACGTATTCGGCGTGGGTGAAGCGCCCTCGGTGACAAGGGTGACGGAAGGAAACCCCAACTGAAACAAACTTCGCACGTAATCATAAATCCTGTTCGAGCTATTTATAATCGCGGTAGTGGTGATAATTACATAATTACCGGTAATAATCACCGATTCCGGGCTCGGACTCGTCTGCGTCGAATTAAACTGAAGTGGAGAAATTTGTACCGGCGTTGCCCCGTACTGCCCAACCTCGGAAAAATTGGCCGTTCTCTTTTCCAGGAGCTTCTCCGCCCAGGCGCAGCGAGGAATATCGAGCACGGAATTGCCTGTTGAAAGCACTGATTTCGGAATGGATACGGCCAGTGTCCCGCCTGTGATCTTGCGTAGTTTGCCGGTTATCGGGTTCCATTGATACGGATTGATGGTGATGTGGACTATCTTATACTGCCGCATCATTCCGAATTCGACGTTTCCTTTGTAATCGGCGGGGTAATAAGCGTTCTTGCCGTAGACGGACATGTCCTTGCCGTCGGGTAAAACGATACCGCTGGGCCATTTCGGGTTGCCGTTGATGTCATAGGGAGGCTTGATGGGATTTACCAGCAGGCCGCCGTCCAGCTCCTGATCGATGGGATTGACAATCGACACCGTGACGTCCTTGAAATCAACGTCAGGCGGCAGGATAAACGACACGAGGTAGTGCGGCATCGCGGGTTTGCCCACCTCCCCGGCCAATGACGCTCCTATGAAGAGCGCCGCCGCGTTCTTGGTTTCCACCGCGACCTGTTGGTACGGTAGGGCGACTGAAAATTGCGCCATTGCCTGCATCGCGGAAAACAAAAGACATGCTCCTGCAAAAGAAAACCTTAACACACCACGCATCATAAGCCTCCTTCATAAAAAAAAAGTACGTTGAAATCGTGCATCACCGGCGGTCGCCAACGGACGGGCCGGGCGCACAGCAATATTTATGATCCAGGTTAACCGTTAAAATTTTTAACCAAGGTAAATAATATATCAAATGGTAATACCATAAAAAATGACTTTTTATTCACTTTTCAAAATCCTCTGTCTGGGGCGTGGATAAAGGAAGGTTCAGAAATCGGCAATTACCCTATTGTAAACCTCAATGCGATTTAATCGTATAATTTTCCGTGCCATTGCATGAAAATACGATTAAATTTAATATGGCGTCGGTTTGCTTTTGATGATGGAGGCAACGGTAACGACTTAATCAACCGGTTTGGCTCGGGGAACTATCGGGGTCGTCTGTTGGGCCACGGTTATCAAGGCAAGCGTGGCCGAGGTGAACCAATTATGATCTCAATCACGGCGGGCGCTTCGACTTCGCTCAGCGTCCGGCATGCATACTACCGCACCAGGAAAGCCTTCCGGACCATTTGGTTGTTATTTGTTTTCAAAACAAAAAAATACACTCCGCTCTTGTTCATCGGGTTCCAGTCCATGGAATAGGTCCCCGCCTTGTGGTATTTGTTCGTCAGGCAATTGACCAAACGGCCCGAAGAAGAAACAACGGAAAGATTAATAGTTCCCGGAACGTCAACCCGATAAGTGACCAGCATTTTTTTGCCGCCGGGATTATGAGTGCAGGTTAAAAGTCCGGCCTGGTCCCGGAACGCGTTCATCGATTGAACGCCCGGAACTACCGGGGTCGTCTGCTGGGCCACGGTTGTCAAAGTAAGGCTGGCCGGAGTCAAACCCGTGCCGGTGACCGTCAGGTTGATCGTTCCGGGAGTCATGGTCGATTGCACGACGATGAGCACTTTCCCGTGGTACGCCTTACGGCTCGTTCCTTTAAAAGGCTCGTTGCTCGTCCAGTCTCCGCTTGCGATCCCAAGGCTCCTTCCGGCGCCGCTTATGGTAAATGAAATGGCATTATTTGCGCTGTATACAAAGTTATTGTTCGCATCAGTCACGTCGACTTCGATGCTGGCCGCGTCTTCTCCGTCGGCATAGAGTGTGGTGTGGTCGGGCTTGAGCATGACTTTTGCCGCCGCGCCGGTAGTGACGATGCTGTCGACTGCGGCCTGGACGCCGCCCTTCATTCCAATGGCCTTGATGGCGCCGGACGACCACGGGACATTGGTCCATTGCATGACCAGGTTATTGGTAAAGCTGCTCAGTTTTTCGGTCCCGACCTTGGTCGCATTGACATACAGGCTAACGCTGTCGCAATTGGTATAGGTGACGACGCTGACCGGTCCCGTCTGGTTCCAGTTTTCCGCCAAAGTGGGCATTGCGCGTCCGGTGCCCGTGCCGTTGCCGATGGTGATATGGACCATGGGCGAATCGGTCCATTGGGCCAGTTGATAGTAATACCACGATTTGCGAAAAATGCAGTTGTCAAGGTAGCCGCTCGCGGCCCCCAGATTTCCCGCCTCGCCGAGATAGTCAACGCCCGTCCACATGTGATGTCCGATAACGTAGGCCGTGTTCCTGACGGCAAACCACGTGGGTTGGTTGGTACCCGGGTTCATGTAGGGGTCTTGTTCGGTACCGCACAGCACGGCGCTGGGGTTGCTGGAATGAATGGAGGGGTACAGGAAATCCTGGTAATTGACGCCCACGACATCCTCGTAATCGGCCAACGCGCCGAAACCCGCGGGATCGCTCCACCCCGCGACGCACGCATGGGTCATCGGACGCGTTTTGTCGATGTTTTTTGCATACGGAACGAGTATCTTTAGGTTATCCGTAATGTACGCCGGTATGGTGCCCGCGGACGCGACCTCGTTGCCAAGGCTCCATATCACGATGCTTGGATGGTTCCTGTCGCGTTCGATGAACGATGCAAGGTCTTTCGGCCAGACCGTGGCAAAATCCGCGTAGAAGGAGCCCGAAGCGGTCTGAGACCATTTATCACACCATTCATCCATGACCATGATTCCCACCCTGTCGCAAATATCATAGAATTCAGGCCCCTCCGGATTATGGGAAGTCCGGATGGACGTGCATCCCGACGCTTTCAAGTCCTTAATGCATCGCTCGAACATCTCGTCGGGCACAGCCGATCCGGCGGGCACCAGCATCTGATGCATGCAAATGCCCTTGAGTTTTGTGGCCGCGCCGTTTATGGTCAAACCGCCGGTCGCTGAATATTTGATCTCCCGTATTCCGAACGGCGTCACATAGTCGTCGGCCGGGGTCGTACCACTTAAGAGCCGGGTATAGGCATAGTAGCGCACCGGAGTGGCCATTGACCACAGTGTAACTGAGGTGAGCGTCAGGGTCTGCACGCAAGTGTCGATGCTGCCGGCGTTAATTGTTACCGGAGTGGAAGTTGTTTGCAGCGGTGTACCTGCTTCATCGTAAATCGTCGTTTCCACGGTGCGCGTCTGTGTGGTTGTGAGGTCATTTACCACGTCGGTCTGTACCCTGATTTGTGATGAGGCGGCGGTGGGAGCGACGGTCGTCACCGTGGTCCCCCAATTTCGCACGTAAACTTTATCGGTAGCGATAAGCCACACGTGCCTGTAAATGCCGGTCCCCGAATACCAGCGTGAACGGCGGCTCGTCAGATTGTCGACGAACACCGCGAGCACATTGTCGCCCGTGGCGTTTAGATACGGGGTAAGATCACATAAAAAGCTTACATAACCATATCGCTGGCTGCCGACCTGAGTGCCGTTCAAATAGATTTTCGAGTCGTGGTAAACGCCGTCAAACTGCACGATGACTTTTTTCCCCGCAAATCCCGTTGGAAGGGTAAAATGCCTGCGGTACCAACCCATCGCGCCGGGATCGTTATTGCTCGTGCTTACCAGGGTGATGCTCATATCGTGCGGAACGTTCGTGGTTGTCCACGTCCCATCATCGAAAGCCGTTGCTTGCGCCCCGGAAACATTTCCGGACTGCACCTTCCAACCCTCGTCTATCCGCATCTTGATGCGGCTTTTAAGATATTTGCCTTCGAGACGTTCGGTCATGTTCGCATTGGTGAAACTCACAACGAGAAAAACCGTCATGGAAAATATCGTAACGCGACATGTATTGAATGCTCGCACTTTGTCCTTCCTTCCTCAATCACCGCACCAGAAATTCTTTCCTGACCATCCTGTTGTCATTTGTTTTCAAAACGAAAAAGTACACTCCGCTCTTGTTCACCGGGTTCCAATCCAGGGAATAGGTCCCTGCCTTGTGGTAATTATTCGTTAGGCAGCTTATCGTGCGGCCCGAAGGAGAAATGACCGAAAGGCTTATGGCACCCGGGACGTCAACCCGATACCGCACCCGTACATTCTTGCTTCCGGGATTTTGAGTGCAGGTAAACAGGCCGGCCCGGGTTTCGAGCGGGTTCATGGAGACAGCGCGCTGTAGTGCCGTGGATATCGACTGCCCAACGGTTTTTATCGTGAGGTTTGCAGAGGTCAAACCCGTTGAACTCACGGTGACATTAATCGTTCCCGTGTCCATGGTCGATTGAATGACGATGAGCGCTTTTCCGTGATAGGCCTTACGGCTGGTTGCCTTAAAAGGTTCGGCGCTCGTCCAATTCCCGCTGGCAATCCCCAGGCTTCTTCCCGCGCCGGTAAATGAAAATGAGACCGTGCTGCTGTCTTTGAAAATTAAAGTATTGTTTGCATCCGCGATATCGGCTTCGATGCAGCAGACGTCTTCCCCGTCGGCATAGAGCGTCGTTTTGTTGGTTTTAAGCGTGACTTTCGCGGCCGCGCCCGCGGTTACGATGCTGTCAACAGCCGCCTGGACGCCGCCTTTCATCCCCACGGCCTTGATAGTGCCGGTTGACCACGGAACATTGGTCCATTGCATGATATAATTGCTGGAAAAATCGCTCAACTTTTTCGTCCCGATTTTCGTGGTATTGACATAGAGATCGACACTGTCGCAATTGGTGTAGGTGACCACGCTCACCGACCCGGACTGGTTCCAGTCCTCGGCCAGGTTGGCGTTCGACGTGGAACCGTTTCCTATGGTGACATGCACCATGGGCGAGTCGCTCCATTGCGCCTGCTGAAAATAAAACCAGGATTTACGGAAGGCGCATCCGTCAAGGAAGCCGGAGGTTGCGCCGAGGTTGCCGCCCTCACCCAGATAATCCACGCCCGTCCATAAATGGTGGCCGATGACGAAGGCGTTGTCCCGTACCGCGAACCATGTAGGTTGGGTGTTGTTGGTCATCCCTAAATAGCCGTGGTTTTCGGTGCCTTGTATCAGAACATTGGGGTCTTTAGAATGGATAGAGGCATAAATTCCTTCTCCGTAATTTATGCCCGCGCAGTTGTTCTGGATCTTGGCGAGGGCCACATAGCCTGTCGCATCTTGTACATTAGGGGCGCATACCGCCGGACGCGTCGATTTATCGAACGTGTGTATCCAGGCCTCAAGCAGTGTCATATTACTGGTAATGTATGTGGGAATCGTTCCGCCGTAATACATTTCATTGCCCGCGCTCCACATCACCACGCTTGGATGGTTTCTGTCGCGTTCCACCATCCGCTGAAGGTCGGCGTGCCAGGTATTGTCCCAATTCTCATACACCATGCCCACGGCGCCTCCGGCCTGCTGATACCATTTGTCGCACCATTCATTCAGCACCATCATGCCCACCTGGTCGCAGATATCATAGAATTCCTGGCTCTCCTGATTATGCGACGTGCGAATGGAAGAACAACCCGAGGCTTTTAATTCCCTGATGGTGCGTTCGAACATGGCGTCTGGTATCGCGGACCCGACCGGCACCAGGTTTTCGTGCCAGCACGCGCCCTTCATCTTCGTGGAAACGCCGTTGATGAACATTCCCGTTCCCGGCTTGAACACCAGGTCCCGGATGCCGAACGGGGTGACATAGTCGTCGGTGGGCGTCGTGCCGCTCATGACCTGGGTATAGGCATAGTAGCGCACCGGCGTCGAGGGCGACCAGAGTTTACATGAGGTAAGCGTGAAGGTCTGCACGCAGGTGTCGATGTTCTTCGTGCTGTCGGTCCCCTTGGCGCTTAGCGTTATCGTGGTGTCCGACTTCCCGAGGGCCGCGCCGTTTTCATCGAAAATGGTCGTTTCCACAATACGTGTTTGTGAAGCGGCCATGTCGTTGACCACGTCGGTCTGCACCCTGATCTGCGATGACGCGGCCGTGGCGACCGGCGTGGTCACGGCGGTTCCCCACTGCCTGACATATACCTTATCGGTTGCGATGAGCCAAACATGCCGGTAAATGCCGCATCCCGAATACCAGCGGGAATTACGGACCGTTTGGTCGTTGACCATCACCGCGAGAACATTGTCGCCCGTGGCATTGAGATACGGCGTCAGGTCGCAAATAAAATTGGTATAGCCGTATTGCTGGTTGCCGACCTGCGTGCCGTTTAAATAGATCTTCGAGTCGTGATAAATGCCGTCGAACAGAACGATGACCTTTTTTCCGGCAAAACCCGCGGGAAGGGTGAAATGCTTCCGGTACCAGCCGCTCACCGCGGGATCATTCCCGCCTGTTCCGGTCGGCTTGACAAGAGTGATTGCAAAATCATGCGGCACATTCGTGGTCGTCCAGGAGGCGTCGTTAAATGTTATAACTTCCGCCCCGGTGACGGTCCCCGACTGAATTTTCCATCCTTCGTCGAAGCGCATCTTGATGCGGCTTTTTAAAAACCGCGCCTCCAAACGCTCGGTTATGCTTGCGGAGGCGAAGCCCGCGAGAAGGAAAACCGATAAAGAAAACATTATTACAGAACGTGACGTAAAGCTTCGCATAAAACTCCTCCTTCGGGGTTTAATGTATGCCGATGCCGAAAGGGGTTCAAATTTTTGAACCCCTATGTTTTGTTGAATCGAACTAACCTCTCCTGACCTCACCTCTCCACCCCTGTTCCGCAAGCGGAACTTCCCCTCCTCCCCTCTCCGATAGGAGAGGGGAGGAGGGGTGGCTGGCCGATAGGCCTGCCGGGGTAGTGGGGTGAGGTCAATTTCTCCTATTATTGTACCAGAAACGCTTTGCGCACCGTGCTGCTGTTTCCCGTTTTCAAAACCAGGAAGTAAACGCCGCTCTTGTCCATCGGGTTCCAATCCACGGAATAGGCGCCCGCCTTGTGGTATTTGTTCGTCAGGCACTTTACTATCCTGCCCGAAGGGGAAACGACGGAAAGATTGATGTTTCCCGGAATGTCAACGCCGTAACCCACCAGTAATTTTTTACTGCCGGGATTATGCGTGCAGGTCAAAAAGCCGGTTTTCTCGCGTAGCGTGTTCATTAAAGCCGGGCCCCGTACTACCGTGTTGATTTGCTGCGCAACGGTCGTTAGGGCAAGCGTGGCCGAAGTCAACGTCCCGGAGTTTACGGTTACGTTAATCGTTCCGGGAGTCGGGGTCGATTGTATGACGATGAGCGCTTTTCCGCGATAGGCATTCCTGCTGGTCGCCTTGAAAGTTGAGACATCGTTCATATTCCCACTTGCAATTCCCAGGCTTCTTCCCGCGCCGGTAACCGTAAACGAGACCGGACTACTGGCGCTGAAAACCAGGTTATTGTTCGCGTCCGCGATATCGGCTTCGAGGCAGCAGACGTCCTCTCCGTCGGCATAGAGGGTGGTTTTGCTCGGCTTGAGGATCACTTTGGCCGCCGTGCCGGCGGTGTTGATGCTGTCGACCACCTGGACGCCGCCTTTGAAGCCGATTGCCTTGATGGTGCCGGAGGACCATGGCACACTGGTCCATTGCATGATCATGGTGTTAAAACTACTCAGCTTTTCCGTTCCGATTTTCGTTGTATTGACAAAAAGCTGGACGCTGTCGCAATTGGTATAGGTGACCACGCTGACCGATCCCGACTGGTTCCAGCTCTCCTGCAGATCGGGAGTGCCGAATCCGCTTCCGGCGCCGTTTCCGATCGCCACATGCACCGTGGGCGTATCGCTCCACTGACTCCGCATATAATAGAACCACGCCTTGCGGAAAATGCAGTTGTCGAGGTATCCGGTGGTCGACCCCAGCCCTCCGCCTTCGCCGAGATAATCAACGCCGGTCCACAAATGATGGCCGATAACGTAGTCGGTGCTCCTTACCTCAAACCAGGTAGGCAGGCCATTGCTCGCGGAGTACGGATTTTGTTCGGTCCCGCACAATACGGCATTCGCGTTGCTCGAATGGATCTGGCTGAAAAGGAAGTCCTGATAATTAACTCCTACGACATCCTCGTAATTCGCTAACTTCGCAAAACCCGCGGGGTCGCTCCATCCTGCCACGCAGGCGTGGGTATACGGACGCGTTTTGTCGATATTTTTTGCAAACGGGACCAACATTCCAAGGGTATCGAAAATGTACGCCGGTATGGTACCCGCGGAAGCGACCTCATTGCCCACGCTCCAAATCACGATGCATGGATGGTTCCTGTCGCGCTCGAGGAACAATCGAAGGTCCTTTTTCCAATCCTCTCCCCAATGCTCATAATAGACGCCCTTATCGGCGGGTTGGGCCCATTTATCAACCCACTCATCCATGACCATGATACCGATCTGGTCGCAATAATCATAGAATTCCGGACCCAGGGGGTTATGCGACGTGCGGATGGAAGTACACCCCGAGGCTCTTAATTCCCTGATTGCGCGCTCATACATCTCGTCGGGAACTGCCGCCCCCGCGGGTATCAGATTGTGATGGAAACATGCGCCCTTCAATTTAATCATGGCGCCGTTGAGGGTCATCCCCGTTGTCGCCGACCACTTCACCTCACGTATGCCGAACGGAGTTACGTAATCATCAGCCGCCGTCGTACCGCTGAGAAGCCGGGTATAGGCATAGTAGCGCACCGGAGTCGCCATGGTCCAGAGTTTACATGAGGTAAGCGTCAGGGTCTGCACGCAGGTGTCGATTGTCCCGGCGGCCACCGTGACCGGTGTGGTGGTCGACTGCAGCGAATTGCCGGCTTCATCGTAAATTGTCGTTTCCACGGTGCGCGTCTGGGCGGTCGTCAAGTCGTTGACCACCTCGGTCTGCACCCTGACCGGCGATGAGGCAGCAGTGGGAGCGGTTGTGGTCACGGCAGTCCCCCAATTTCTGACATACACTTTATCGGTGGCGATAAGCCACACGTGCCTGAAGATACCGGTCCCCGAATACCACCGCGACAGGTGGGTCGTTACATTATCGACATACACCGCGAGCACATTGTCGCCCGTGGCGTTGAGCTTGGACGTCATGTCGCAACAAAAGCTGACATAGCCATATCGCTGGGCACCGATGGAATCGCCGTTCAAATAAATTTTTGAATCGTGATAAACGCCGTCAAACTGAACAACGACCTTTTTCCCGGCAAACCCCGCGGGAAGGGTGAAATGGTATCGAAACCACCCGAGGGCGGGGGGATCGTTGGCGGGCGCGCCGCCCCCCTTTTCCAGAGTTATACTAAGATCATACGGAACATTCGTCGAAGTCCACGAAGCATCGTTAAAGGCTAAAGCCTGGGCCCCGGTGACATTTGTATTTGTCACCTTCCAATTTTCATCGATCCTCACCTTGATGCGGCTTTTAAGGTATTTGCCTTCGAGACGCTCGGTTATGTTCGCGCCGGCAATGCCCGCGACGAGAAAAACCATTAAAGAAAACATCGAAACATGCCTTACCTTGAAACTTCGCATGACACTCCTCCTTTGGGATTATATGAATATGTATAATTATTGAACCGTTTGTTTACATCGAACGGACTTCTCCTGACCTCACCCTACCTCCCCGGCAGGCCTATCGGCCAGCCACCCCTCCTCCCCTCTCCGATAGGAGAGGGAAGGAGGGGAAGTTCCGCTTGCGGAACAGGGGTAGAGGGGTGAGGTTTTCCTCCAATTACTGCACCATGAACGCTTTCCGCACAGTGCTGTTGTTTCCCGTTTTCAAAACCAAGAAGTAAACGCCGCTCTTGTCAATCGGGTTCCAGTCCATGGAATAGGTCCCGGCCTCGTGGTATTTATTGGTCAAGCACTTGACCGTCCTGCCCGAGGGAGAAATGACCGAAAGATTGACGGTTCCCGGCTCGTTAACCCGGAAGCTCACCAGCATGTTTTTGCCGCCCGGATTATGAATGCAGGTAAACAAACCGGCTTGGTTGTGGAGCGCGTTCATCGAAGAAACGTCACGGCGCACGGGCGTTATCGACTGGGCCACCGTTGTAATAGCAAGGCTGGCCGAAGTCAACGTTCCGGAGTTTACCGTTACGTTAATCGTTCCGGGGGTCGGGGTCGATTGAATGACGATGAGCACCTTTCCGTGGTAGGCGGCCCGGCTGGCTGCTTTAAAGGATTCGCTGCTCGTCCAATTCCCGCTCGCGATCCCAAGGCTCCTTCCGGCGCCGGTAAAGGTAAACGAGACCGGATTAGTGGCGCTGAAAACCAGGTTGTTGTTCGCATCAACGATATCGGCTTCGATGCAACAGACGTCCTCTCCGTCGGCATAGAGGGTCGTTTTACTTGGTTTGAGGAGAACTTTCGCGGCCGGGCCGGCCGTAACGATGCTATCGACCGCGACCTGGACCCCGCCTTTCATCCCCACGGCCTTGATGACGCCGGTAGACCACGGGACGGCGGTCCATTGCATGATCCAGGTTTTGGAAAAATCACTCAGGTTTTTCGTCCCGATTTTCGTGGTATTGACATAGAGATCGACGCTTTCGCAATTGGTATAGGTGACTACGCTGACCGATCCCGTCTGGTTCCAGTTCTCCGCCAGATTCCCGTTCGACGAAGTACCGTCTCCGACCGTAACATGAACCGTGGGAGAGTCGCTCCACTGCGCCAACTGATAATAAAACCACGATTTACGGAATACGCAGTTGTCGAGGTAGCCGCTTGTGGCCCCAAGGGGGCTGCCTTCGCCGAGATAGTCCAAACCGGTCCATAAATGATGGCCGATGATGTAGACAAAGTTCTTTATCTCAAAGTAGGTAGGCACGCCGCCGTTCAAATAGGGGGGTTGTTCGGTGCCGCATATGACGGCGCTGGGATTGTCCGTATGAATCTGCGGGAACAAGACGTCCTGGTAATTGACACCCACGACGTCCTCGACATTGGCGAGATTGGCTAAGCCCGCGGGGTCGCTCCACCCAGCGACACTCGCATGCGTGTACGGACGGGTCTTATCGATGTTCTTTCCAAAAGGGACCAGCAGCTTGAGGTGGTTGGTAATATATGGAATGATGGTGCCCGTGGCAATGGGTTCATTGCCCACGCTCCACATCACGATGCATGGATGATTTCTGTCGCGCTCGATAAACGAGGTAAAGTCCTTTTGCCAGACTTGGAAAAAATCAGCATAGTGCGACCCTCCGTTGGCCGTGTCCCATTTATCGCAATATTCATCCATGACCATGATGCCTATCTGGTCGCAGAGATCATAGAATTCAGGGCTTTCCATATTGTGCGACGTCCGGATGGAAGTGCATCCCGATGCTTTTAATTCCTTAATGGCGCGCTCATACATCTCGTCGGGCACTGCCGCTCCGGCCGGGACAAGGGTGTGGTGCATGCAGGCGCCCTTCAATTTAACGGAGGCGCCGTTTACGGTCATTCCCGCGGTGGCCGTCCACTTGACTTCCCGTATGCCGAAAGGGGTCACATAGTCATCGGTGGGGGTCGTGCCGCTTAAGAGCTGGCTATAGGCATAATAGCGCACCGGCGTAGCCATGGACCACAGTTTACATGAGGTAAGCGTCAGGGTCTGCACGCAGGTGTCGATGCTGCCCGGGTTGATGGTGATCGGCGTTGAAGCAGTCTGCACGGGATTACCGGCTTCATCGTAAATCGTGGTTTCCACGGTGCGCGTCTGGGCAGTCGTCAAGTCGTTGACCACGTCGGTCTGCACCCTGACCGGCGATGACGCGGCGGTGGGGGCGGCGGTGGTCACGGCGGTCCCCCAATTTCTTACGTACACTTTATCGGTGGCGATAAGCCATACATGCCTGAATATGCCGGTCCCCGAATACCAGCGCGACCGGCGGTTCGTCAGGTTGTCGACGAACACCGCGAGGACATTGTCGCCCGTGGCGCTCAACTTCGGCGTCAGGTCGTAATAAAAGCTGACATAACCGTATCGCTGGCCCCCGATGGAATCGCCATTGAAATAGATCTTTGAGTCCTGATACACGCCGTCAAACTGCACGATGACCTTTTTTCCCGCCCACCCCGTTGGAAGGGTAAAATGATACCGATACCATCCCGTTGCGCCGGGATCATTTCCTTTGCCCGCCTGACCGACCAGGACCATGCTCATATCGTGGGGAACATTGGTTGTTGTCCACCCGGTTTCCGTGAAATTCGTAGCCTGGGCCCCGGAAACGTTGCTGGATATCACCTTCCAACCTTCATCGATCCGCATCTTCACGCGGCTTTTAAGGTATTTACCTTCGAGGCGCTCGGTCATGTTGGCGCCGGCGATGCCCGCGATGAGAAAGACCATTATAGAGAACATTGGAACAGTATATTTGAAATTCCGCATAATCTTCCTCCTTTATTTAACCATACAGACCAATTTAGCGGTTTCCGTATTTCCGCTTGTAATTTTACACACCAATAAATTAACGCCGGAAGCCTGGACCGCCCCAGCTTCAAGCGGCACGGAAAAGGCATGGCTTCCCGGCCCGATTTTTCCGAGATCAAAGTTCATGAGGCGCCTGCCGTCCATTAAAAAGACCGCTCCCCTTACCCGTTCCGTTGTCGCAAGAGTTAACGAGACCTTTAGCGTCCGGCCGTTCATGCTGATCGCCGGCGCGGAAACTATGGCCAAATGCCTGGTAAGGTCTGGGCCGACCGCCACCTGCTGCGAGGCAAAGGGGTCTTTTGTCGAGTCCCATTTCCCGCCGTTTGCCAGCACGGCATATAAACCATAATGGGTCATGGTTTCGAAAATGGTGAATTCGTTCTCCTGGATGTCATTATGGCTATCACCGTACCTACGCTCGGCGGGCAAGGTCGTAATGGCGGGGAATGTAGTGTTGGCTGTGCCTCCGCCCGGGCCGAACACCAAGATGCCCGGTACGGGAATACCCCACTTTGCTTGACTCCTGGTATACCAGCTTTGTCGGTCGTGAGGATCGAGGACGCTGTGAAAGCCCAGACCGGTCACGTAGCTTATCCCGATGGGATTTACGCCCAGGACGTAATTCAGCAAGCTGGCCGCGGCATCGAAATAGGTTTGGTCCTTTGAAAAGCGCCAGTACAGGAGGGACGCGCACGAATAGATCCCCTGCTGGACGTTGTGTCCCCATCCGCCGCTGCTATTGCCGACCGGATAGGCATGGGCGTTCAGTTGGGCGATGTTCGCGTCGGCCGCCCCCTTTATTGCAGTAGTAAATCGCGCTACCACCGTAGGATCGGTCGGCCGCGTCTTTTCAACCATGTAGGAAATAATATAACCCGGATTATCGAAAGCGCTGTTGTTGATCGAATATCCCGGCACCTGGAACGCATTGCTCTTATAATTGTCCACGGTGCTCGCAAGCGATTTGACCTGCGCATGAGCGGCTGTATCGCCGTCGTACAGATATTTCTGGATGTAGTAGTACAGCTTTTCCGGATCGGCCCAGGTCTTGCCTTTTATGTAATTATAGCTGAGCAGGGACTCCTGAGCGAGCGTATCGGCGCGCCCTGGTTTATACGGCTTGAGAAGCCGCGCAAGGTGCAGAAACAGCCCTGCCGCTACCGCGGGGCCCATGTCGTTGGCCGCCATGGTACCGTACAGTTTTTTATCCGCTATGTCATAGGGCGCCGCATCCGCATACCCGGTGCAGTTGGTGCCATAGTATATACTGCCGTCACTCTTCTGAAGCTTCTCCCAAACCAGGGTTCCCCATTCCGCCTCGTCGATGATGTCCGGGACTCCGTTGCCATTCCCGAGGATATTGTATTTAGCGTCGAACTTGTCGGGTATGTCGAACTGACCATCGGTGAACATTTCAGGGAAGGCCTCGTAAATCATCAGATTTACAACCGGATTTTCAATATGATAATGCCTGCGATCCGTATCGCCGGCATCGTGGTATCCGCCCACAACAAACAAAGTCGGCTCATTTCCGGTGGGAGTATTGGCGGGGAGGTTTTCAGCATCCGGAGAATTGGTATTGTAAATAAGCGTATGGCATGGGTTCGTCCGGATGTCCCACCCATAGGGCGCATGTATCGGACATCCGCACCGCTGGTAATATTGGCCGCGCATGATGGTATAGGCAAGTCGCCTGGAGAAGTCTCCCCCCACCCCGAGCGGATACGAACATCCGTATCCTTTGACGGCGATTTTATAGGGACCGCCTCCGGGAACCGCGGATAAATTGATGCGGTAGACAAAATCGCCCGAAGTGGCGTCCGCCGCAGTATTGACTTGGGTAAGCGTACCCGTTGCAACTACCTTATTGGTAAAAGTCTCGAATACCTCATAGGTCGGAAGCGCCTCGTTTATCTGCTTGATTCCGCCGTCACCGAGCCAGATGGCAAAATTTGCATAATTGCTCTTGCATTTCGCGCTATAGGCGGATTGGTTCGTTTTAATGGATTCGCAGAATATTTTATGATCGTCGAAAACAATGCTTGTGTCCTTGATAGGCGTGTGTATCGCGTACGTCGTTCCATTGACAAGCGTCGGTACGGTAAGATAGATATGGTGTTCGCACCCGGTCCCGTTGGACTGCATGACATACTTGTTGATCGCGCTCACCGCCTGGCCGTTGACAGTCCATTGCGAGGCAGTGGTATTGACCTCGCTTACATTGACGGTATTGCTCATGAAATAAACCGCAATGACATTGTTGGAAGCAGTGCGCACTTCCTTAAGGGTGACCGCTGCCTCGACCGACATAGACATTAAAAAAATAACTAAAAAGACGAAAAGCTTTTTCATATTTTCCCCGCTTTTCCGGTTAATAGGTTTTCTCTCTATATTCTGAATTCTGAATATTCTGACTTCAATAATATACCTTTAAAAAATGGTTTTGGCTTAAATATTTACTTAATTTACTTGATTATTTGGTTCCATTTTATGTCATTTTTATCCATATTTTCATTAAAAAACAGGACTCTGGCAAAAAACACACGACAATTATATGGTTCCAGAAGAATTTAATCTATAAAAATCCCCCCCCCTCGAAGGATTTTCATGGATTAAATTTAATAGTGTCAGTTTGCCAGTCCCACAAACATTGCCACATCACCGCAACGGGCGATATAGGCTCCGCGCATTAAGCCTGCTAAATTCATTTCGACTTTATTTCCCATGGGCATCGACTCCCGCACCACGCGTCCCCGCACATCCAGTAATTGCATGGGCCGGGGGAAATCGGCCGTGAGCTTGTTTCCTAAAAATTTCATGCCGGGCGCTTTATGCTGCAAAGTAAGGGGCGTTTGTTCGATGGAATTTGGCGTTCCCGGCTCGCCGTAGGGAATGCCGCGGCCTTGCGTGGTCACGAACACGCGGCCGTAATGGTCCTCATCGCCGGCAACATTATCCATTTGTCCGTACTGGTGCTGATCGTCGTTGACCCGCACCCAGGTCGCTCCCTGGTCGTTGGAGCGAAACACGCCGATAACGCTGCCTACCGTCCCGATGATATAAACAGCGGGATAGGTCGCGTTAGGCGCGGCCTTTCCAAAACCAACCGAGGTAACCGACGTTACCGTGGTCACGCGGGTGGCGCCCGCGCCGGAACTCTTGGAGTGGTACAAATTGCTTCCCGCGGCCACCCACACTTCCCCTTCCATGCCGGGGACCGCTGCCGCGCGGCCGCTGCCGGACAGCCCCGTTGTGGCGGCTGTAAACGTTGCCGCGCCGTCGGCGCTGGCGTAGAGCGTGCCGTTTGCAAACGCGTAGAATTTTTTCGGATTGACGCGGTCGGATGCGATGCGGCCGCCCGAATTTCCCGAACAGGTCGCCCAGCTTGCGCCGTTATTGGTGGAATAGCTCGAACCCACGACGAACACCGATCCATCGGCCGAAACCGCCATGGAGGCATTCGAAGGCTTGCTCGCAAAGGCTTTCCAGGTTATGCCGTTGTCGGTTGAATAGCCGGAGCCGCCGGCGCCGCAATCGATCACGATGTCGGGATTGAGTCCGGCGAAATCGACATAATTGCCGTTGCCGCTTCCAAGATTGGCGACTATGCCGTGTACCGAAGGTGTGTCAAGACTATCGGTAGGAAAACGCTGTATTCCTATATCGCCCAGACAGGCAAAGAGGGATTTTTTTACCGAACTGGTCAAACTCATGCCAACGGTCTCTTCAAAATTTTTATCGGTAAAGCTCCAGACGACTTGGCCGGCGGTGGCGTTATCGGCATTCGTGCAGCACCAGACTCCCTGACCGGTCGTGTGAAAAGCCCGTGCTTGACTAAACGGATCGATCTGAATGTCGGAATCCCAACCGTTTGAACTGGGGCTTGCGCAGGTGGGCGGGCCGAAACATAAATAATAGGTGCCAAGCATATTATGCTGGGCGCTTTTGCCTATGCCCGTCCAACTCGTGCCGCCGTTGGTCGTGCGGTAGATTTCGTCGGGATTCCACCAGTCGATGGTCGTGCAAATCGCGTAATTCGGATCGGTTGCCGACACGCTTATTCCGCCGATGCCGCCGCCATGGCCGGTGGGATTGACATTGGTCCAGGCGTCGGTAGCGGTATTCAATTTCCAAACGGAACCGGAGGAGGCGTTGCTCGGGCCCGCGCCATTGGTATACGCAATCCACATGGTCCCATCCGACGCGATCACCCCATGGTTGGGCATCATTCCCGAAGGAGGGGTCATCCCGGCCACGAGCGTCCAGGTTGCGCCGGCATCTTTTGACCGATAGAGATTCGTTCCCGCGGTTGCGGCAGCCGCGCCGACATAAATCGTTGACGAACCGGCGCCAGGTGTCCCGCTTTTTTTGTCAAACACGACAAAACTTAAACCGAAGGGGCTCGTGCCTTTCACCGGGAAACTTGCGACCGTTGCCCAGGTGGCGCCGGCATTTGCGCTTTTCCAGAGACCCGTTGTCCGAGAGCCGAAATAGAGAATGCTGGTGTTATTAGGATCGACCATCATGCGGTTTCCGAAACTGCGGCCGTCATTGTTACCTCCCATGGGAGCGGCGATTGTTTCAAACGTCCATGTGGCGCCGCGATTCGTTGACTTTATAATTGCGCCGTTGCCTGAGGAGGTATACGTTCCAACGGCCATATAAACCGTATTTGAATCCACCGGGTCGGGAGCAATGGCTTCCACGCCGATGTATTTAGTTTGTGACCTGGAGAGCCAATCCATGAGCGGAACCCAACTACCGTGTGTATCGTCCCAGCGATAGGCGGAGCCCATGTCGGTCCTGGCATAGAGCATACCCTTGGCAACCGTGCTGAAAACAAGACCGGGAACAAATCCGCCTCCGCGAATTGCAACGCTCTTCCAGACATAGGACTCGGTCGTTTGCGCATTGGCGTTGGAAAAGAAAAAGATCATGCAGATAATAAAGGCAGACAAAACAAAATTTCTTTGTTTCATACAACTTTCCTTTTTTTCGGTTCCCAGTTTAATGTGTTTTAATATAAACCAAACTATACTAAATCATGAATAAAAAAAAGCGATTCCGGTCAACTTTTTGATTGGTTTTATATGCAATATTGGCGCTGAAGTAGTTAGCATCCGGGTTATGCCCTACAGCCTAATACTAAATTAGCAATTTTCAAATTATTAATGCTATCTCCTCCCTCCCCCCTGGAGGGAGGATGATAACATTATTAATTCCCTTTAAAAAAGGAAATTAATTTGTTCTAATGATATTATAATGAAAATAAATTTAAATATGATAAAAAAGTTAAAATTATTAAAAAAAACCAATATTTGTTCTAAAATGAACTTTTAATTAATGATTTATTATAAAACCTGGGAATCGAGAAATAATGCAATGTAAGGATTCAAATTTTGAATCCTTACATTACTGTGGAAATAATCGACTCGTTAATAGTATCAGCGTATGAATATTTTATTTTGTATAATTTCGTTTCCGGAAACCGCCGAAAGGACATAAACTCCCGGAATGATTCGTTCGGTCGCAATAATCGGCTTTGACGCGTAAGCGCCGAATTCTTTAACAATGGACCCGCGGAGAGTAACCAATTTCATGGTGGATCGAATCCCTGCCGTACGAATTTGATACGTTGAGCCGTTAATGCGTATGTCGGTGAATGGCGAATTGATGGCCGTGCTTTGCTTTAACATGACGGGGGAGGAGGCGGAGGGCTGGTCGCTGTTTCTTTTCGTGAAAAGCAGGTCCTTGGTAAAGCCCCCCGAACAGCAATCGCCGATTAAGAGGCCCCAGCTTCCATTGAACATGGCCGGCGCCCAGTCGTCGGAAGCGCACCAGGTGGTCCAACTCACGCCCAGCGATTCCATCCAATCCGTAATCGGCTTACCGTAATTTGTTACGGTTTCCGTCGGGTAACTGGGAATTGCATGAAAGCCATATTCGGTCATGATCATAGGACGCGCGGCCGCGCATTTTTCAACTTCCGCTTTATTTGACGCCGAGTGCCAATGGGCATTGTACATATGCACGACATAAACGATATTGTCACCCTTAAGCGGGTCGGTCGCCGCGTCGCCCATTCTCTGGCACCAAACCGGACTTCCGCAACATATCAAATTCTTGGGCGCATAGGTACGAATAAGATCGACCCATGCTTGCATGGTCGGTTTGAACTGCGACCACGATTGCGACTGATTTATGGGCTCGTTGAACGGTTCGAATAAAACATTGGAATAATCCTTGAAAACGGGCGCCACCGCTTTCCAGAATGCGTTTACCGTGGCGGTGTTCGCGGAGGTTTCCGCGATGTAATGCAAATCGATGATGGCGTAAAGACCCTTGCTTGTAGCATAGTCAACGGCCGCTTTCAGAGTTCCCGTTACGTAACCGTTGGGGTCCTTGGTAAAATCTCCCGGTCCGTTTGGAAGACGAACGATCTTGGTGTACCATCCCTGGGAATTAGACGCATTATCGTTCATATTAGTAACGATGTCGATGACCGCTTTGATGTTTTTCGAACTTGCATTGGCGGCGCCGATGCTCTCGGTCGATACCCCTCTAAGAATTACCCGGTTGCCCGCCGGGTCTTTAATCTGTTTTCCATCCACATGCAGCCAGGGCGTAGCGGAAAAAGCGTTTTGCTGCAAGAGAAACAAGGAAACGACCACCAGCGATTTAATCTTCATCACCTACTCCTTGCGTGAATTTTTAACGGGTTTAATTTCAGCAATTTATTAATAGGTAATATACTAAAAATAGTAAGATATTTCCGATATTTTTAGAACAATAGCATTTTTATTAACTAAAAAACAAAAATTATCCGTTTTAATTTGGTAATATGATAATAAAATTTTAGAACAAAATTAGATTGTACGCAATTACAATGGAAACGATGGCGCCGCTTCTTTGTCGACAAGTAATTCGTATGAAATTATTTTCAATTATGGACATCCAATGAGTATATTATTGCGTCATAGTATACTATCACGCTTTCCTTAACAGCCGACCATGGATATTTTCATCAACAGAAATTCCTTGACGCCTCCCTTCAGGCAGATCAAGGAACATATCAAGGACCTTGTTGACAATAATGAATACAAGGAAAATCAAGGCATACCTTCCGTAAGGGAAATTTCGCGCATAACCGGCGTTTCCGTCGCCACGGTGCAAAAGGCCTTCGGCGAGCTGAAACAGGAAAAGCTCATTTATTCAAAGGCCGGCGCCGGCTACTTCGTTGCCAGGCAATCGTCGATTTCCAACAACGTTTTCGTGTTTCTTCCAAGTAATCGGCTCACGTTTTATACATATATTCTCGACGGCATGTTCGAGGCCAACGGCAGCAAGGACCTTTCGCTTCAGATTTACAGCCTCGATACGGACAAGCTTGCCTGGAACGACAGGACCATTGAACTTCTGCAAAAGGCGCGTCGGGACAAGTGCGGCGTTATTTTCATTGAAGAGGCCTTCGGCGAGATGCGTCGGGAATGTCTGAACACGGCGAAAAAGGTCCCGTTCGTCACCATTGAGTGGATTCTTGAGCATTCAATCAACATTGTCAACGATTACCGACGTTCCGGGTATGCGATGGTTGAATACCTCGTTACTAAAAGAAACGCGTCGTCTATTTTAGTGCTTAAAGGCCGTGAAAAACAATACAATGCGCGGGAAAGAATCATGGGGATGCGGGAAGCCGCCCATGCGTATCATCTTGTCGACGGCAAGACCATTGTCTTTGTCGATACCGATTTTGACGCTATCTCGGCCTATGAGACCATTAAAAGATCGTATCCTTCCTTACAGAAAAGCGATGCCGTCATTTGCGCCAACGATTACGAGGCAATGGGCGCCATCGGAGCTTTTCTTGAAAAAAGGATACTGGTGGGAAAGGATGTCGCCCTTATCGGATTCGGCAATATGATCGATACGGTAACGTCGTATCTCCCTTTGACGACAATGGACCAACGGTTGAAATTGATCGGCATCAAGGCGATTGAGGCCATACAAAATTTGAGAAAAGGAGTCGGGACAAAGGGAACCGTCGTTACGGTCCCAACGAAACTTATTGAACGGGAAACATGATTTTTTTTTGCACATCGTAAGAAAAATATGTATATTTCCGTATTAGTGTACTATAACAGTTGCGGGAGGTCGTCCGATGAATAAAACAATGAAAGCCGCTTATCTGCCCGGTAACAGCACGGTCATCATTAAAGATGTCGAAATTCCCGAGCCTGGGCATGGTCAGGTTCTCATTAAAACAAAATCATCCACCATTTGCGGGAGCGATATCCGGGCTATTTACCGAGAACATCTCGGCAAAGGTCCCGAAGGCTATCAGAACAAAATAGCCGGCCATGAACCTTCCGGTCAAATTGTCAAGTGCGGACCCGGTATGAGACGATTCAAGGAAGGCGACCGCGTCGTGGTGTATCACATTTCAGGCTGCGGACTGTGCAATGATTGCCGCAGAGGATACATGATCAGTTGCACGAGTCCGCTGCGCGCCGCCTACGGTTGGCAACGGGACGGCGGCATGGCGCCGTATATCCTGGCCGAGGAAAGGGACCTGGTCCTTTTACCGGATTCGTTGTCCTATACCGACGGGGCGCAGGTTGCGTGCGGATTCGGCACCGTGTACGAAGGGCTTGAAAAGATCGGCGTATCGGGCAACGACGCGGCGCTGGTGGTCGGACTAGGCCCTGTCGGTCTTGCCACGCTCATGCTTGCCAAGGCCATGGGCGCGCAGAAACTTATCGGTGTTGACGTTACGGAGGAACGATGCAAAATAGCCTATGATAAAAAACTGGCGGATGCCGTTTTCGTTTCCAGCCCCGGCGCGCTTGGAAAAATCCTTGAATTAACGGGCGGTAGCGGAGTCGAGCGCGCCATCGATTGTTCGGGCAACACCCAGGGCCGTCAGCTTGCGATACGGGCGACCCGCAAGTGGGGAAAAGTCGCGATGGTGGGCGAGGGAGGGACTGTGGAGTTCAACCCGAGCCCGGACATCATTCACGATCAGAAAACGATTTACGGCTCATGGGTCACGAGTATCTGGCTCATGGAGGATCTCGTGGAGCGGATCGTGCGCTGGGGCATACACCCCGAGGACTTGGTCACGCACCGTTTTACCCTTGATCGCGTGTCCGACGCCTATCAACTCATGAACGAGGGCAAATGCGGCAAGGTGGCGGTTGTGTTTGATGAGGAAATAAAATAACAACGGAGTAATTACAATGATGAATGTTGAAAAAACAAATGGGTTTGTTGGAGACCCCGATGGCGTTGATCCGCGTATAGTCCCCAAGAAGGTCCTTAAGAGCGGAGCCGAAATGCCGTGCATAGGATTAGGAACCTTCGGCAACGATTGTTACAACGGCGAAACGATAGCTGAGGCGGTCAAAGGCGCGATATCGGTCGGTTACCGGCATATCGACTGCGCATCCGTTTACGGGAATGAGGACTACATCGGCGTTTCCCTGCAGGAGGCGATGAAACGCGGTTGTAAACGTGAGGAATTATGGATAACCTCAAAGCTCTGGAACGATAAACATGCCGAAAAGGACGTTATCCCTTCATGTGAAAAGACCCTCAAGGATCTTCGGCTCGACTATCTCGACCTGTACCTTATTCATTGGCCGTTTCCCAACTTTCACGCAAAAGGCGTTGATGTTTCATCGCGCGATCCGAACGCGAAACCGTATATTCACGAACAGTACATGAAAACCTGGAGGCAATTGGAAAAGCTCGTAAAAATGGGGCTGGTCAGGCATATCGGCACATCCAATATGACCATTCCAAAACTAACGTTACTGCTGCGTGACGCGGAAATACAACCCGTCAGCAACGAATTCGAATCGCACCCTCATTTTCAACAAACGGAGCTTTTCAATTTCCTTATCGAGAGGGGAATCGTTCCCGTCGCCTTCAGTCCGATCGGTTCGCCCTGCAGGCCGCAGCGCGACAGGACCCCGGAGGACACGGCGGACATCGAGGACCCGGTGATCGTTCGCATCGCGCGTCTGTTAAACGTGCATCCGGCCGTCGTATGCGTCAAATGGGCCATCCGGCGGGGCCAGGTGCCGATACCTCTTTCCGTCAATCGAAGCAAATATCTGGCCAATTTAAAGGCCGCGGTATCGGCCCCGCTGACCCGGGGAGAAATGAACGAAATCGCGGGAATCGACAAGAATTGCCGTCTTGTCAAAGGGCAGGTGTTTTTATGGAAGTCGGGTCAAAACTGGGAAGCGCTATGGGACCTCAATGGGGAGATTACTCCTCCGTAAGGAACGAAGAATAATCACGGGATTTACGTGGTTGCGTAAATCCAACGAAAGGGAATCGCCATGAAGTTTTCGCAGATGTTTAAAACCGAAACCGGCAAGAATTACGCCGTTACCTTCGCGCTGGTGTGCACGCTGTTCTTTTTATGGGCATTGTGTAACGGAATGATCGACGTGCTCAACAAGCATTTCCAGAATTCGCTGCACATTTCCAAAGCCCAATCGGCGATGGTTCAATTCTCGAATTATATAGGTTATTTCTTAATGGCGCTGCCCGCGGGAATCATGGCAAAGCGATTCGGCTACAAGGCGGTCATCATCATCGGACTTTTTTTAATCGCCGCCGGCGCATTCTGGTTTATTCCGGCCACCGGGATAAACACTTTTTCCGCGTTTCTTTTTGGACTCTTTGTAATCGCCACGGGTATGACGTGTCTGGAAACCGTGGCCAATCCGTATACCACCTTGCTTGGACCACCTGAAATGGGCGCCGCCCGTATTAACCTGGCCCAATCCTGTAACGGTCTAGGCTGGATTTTTGGTCCGTTTATCGGCGGACAAATGATTCTTTCCGCGACTTCGAAAGTAAATACGAACAATTCCACCTTATACATGCCCTATATGATTATCGGCGGCGTCGTGATTTTGATCGCGCTTGCGTTTATTTTCTCAAAAGTGCCCGAAATAAAGGCTGAAGAAGAAACCCAGGCTAAGGATTCCTCAGGCAAAGTTCAGGTAAAATCAATATGGAAACGCAAGCACTTTACTCTGGCAATTCTTGCGCAGGGATTGTATGTTGCGGGCCAAACCGGTGTTTTCAGCTTTTTCATCAATTATTTCGTTGAGAATTCAGGAATTCCCGACCGGGCGGCATCGCAGTGGCTTGCTTTCGGCGGCTTCGGTCTGTTTTTCCTTGGACGGTTTTCCGGCAGCATGATTTTCAGCGTCATGAAGGCCCACAAAGCGTTGGCCCTCTATTCATTTATATGCGTTTTTCTGATGCTCCTGGTCATTGTGCTCCATGGGAAAATCGCGGCGGGCGCTCTGCTGTTGTGCTTTTTCTTTTTGTCCATTATGTTCCCGACGATCTTTTCCCTTGGTATCAAGGGACTCGGCGAACAAACGAAAAGGGCGTCTTCGTTTATCGTTATGTCAATCGTTGGCGGGGCCTTTATACCGATGCTCATGGGTTGGATAGCCGACAAAGCATCCATGCGGGTAGGCTTCATCGTCCCTTTGGTCTGTTTTGCAGTTGTCGGGATATACGCGGCATCGTGGCAGAAACTTGAACGCAGCGACGCGGTGGTTTGATTTTAACAATTGAAAGGATTAACAAAATGCTAAACGGAATACCATCGATTCTCTCACCCGAACTTCTTAAAATCCTGATGGAAATGGGGCATGGCGACGAACTGGTCATCGCCGACGGGAATTTCCCGGCCGCCTCCATCGCGCAGCGCCTGGTGCGCAGCGATGGAAACATGGTCCCCGAACTCCTTGAGGCGGTCTTGAAATTTTTTCCGCTTGATCCGTACGTAGACCATCCCGTGGCTCTTATGCAAGTGGTTCCCGGCGATACCTACAAGCCGACAATATGGGAAACGTACAAAGCGATCATTCAAAAATCGGATAACAAATCAAAAAACATCGAGAATATCGAGAGATTCGCGTTTTATGAACGCGCGAAAAAGGCGTATGCGGTGATTGCCACGAGCGAAACGGCGTTATACGCGAACATCATACTTAAAAAGGGCGTGGTGAAGGAATAATGGTTTTTATTCGCGCATCGCGAAAGGACGGGTATATGGTTTGTCGAAGGACTTTGCTGACTGCAATCACGGGAATCGCGCTGAGCGCCGGTTTGTGCCATGGCGGAGACAGTAGCGCCGTGCAATTAAAGATCAAGCCTTCCGGGTTTGCGTCAATGGAATTCGGTGAAATAGTCAAGGGCGGCGTGAATTCAAAAAGCAATTTGGCCATGGATAATACCTGGATTAAAAATCTCATAGCGGGTCTGTCGGTAAGCGCCGCATTGAGCGACAGAAATTCCCTTGCCATAGGCATGGAAATGCAGATGTATAACGATTTTCCCATAACATCCGCGCTTTTAACCTATCCTGAATTCCGGTATTTATATTTTTATCCTTATTTCAGCAGAGCGGAGTATGCGCATTTATTTGGAGACGTTAAAAACCCCTATTTAACGTTAAGCGCCGGTTATTTCCCTTTTAAGTACAATAGCGACGTGAAGAACCTAGGGGAATATCTTTTCCGAACCGGGACCTATCCTCAATATATCTTCAATGATTTTGATTTCCCGCTCGCGCGGCTGCTCGGGTTTCATGCGAGTTTAACACCCCATATTCCGTCAAATGACTTAAAAATAGATGTTATCGCATATTCCAATCTCCAGTGGTACGCGGTTGGCGACTGGAACCTTGCCTTTGTCGCTTCGGATAGAGTGGCTGATTTTATTGATGTGGGATTGGGTGTAACGTTGAACAGCATTCTTTCGGCGGATAGCGCCGTCACGACGCCCCATAATCCGGCCACCCTCTATCATGTTACCTATAATGCGCCGACCGGCGTGAGCGATTCCTCGTTCTATACGTTCAGGGGCGCAAAGCTCATGGCAAGGGCGGCCATTGATTTTAAAAAATTTATTCCGTGCGAACTTTTGGGCAAGCAGGATCTCCGGTTTTACGGCGAAGCGACCATACTGGGGTTGACGGATTATCCGAAAAATCAACTCGGTGGAGTAAGTTATGACAGTATCCTTGAAAGAATTCCGGTTATGGCCGGGTTTAATGTCCCAATGTTTAAACTTTTGGACGTGCTGAGCGTTGAAGTGGAGTATTTCAAGTGTCCATTCCCCAATGACGTGGGCGCCCTCACTAATTATGGATTGCCTATTCCGGGTTCGGTTAACGCGACGGGGGCCACTAACTATTGGGGAATAAGCGAATATCGCTATGACAAATGGAAATGGAGCGTATACGCTTCAAAAAAAATCGCGACAAACTATACGATCATGGCGCAAGCGGCGAGCGATCATTTACGCCCGCTTGCCGTGAACGACAAGAATGTTGATTTTGAAGAAATATTCCACAACACCAATCAGTGGTATTATATGTTGAAATGCACGGCGGGATTTTAGTCAGCCGAGGACCGCCATAGCATCGCGCACGCTCATTATGGAATTTTTATACATTGGATTCAAAGGAAGAACGGGCATGAAACAGACGATTTTAAATAGTTGTTTAACGGGACTGTTAGCTTTGTTAGGGTGCTGCATCATAACCGGCTGCGGCTCGCCATTCGGGTTTGGGTCGGCCGGGAATTCGGGTATCGATACCGTGGGGTCGGCCGAGCCGCTGGCAATGCAAACAACGGACTCAACGCTGATCCCCGCGTTAAAATATCCGAACGGCTCGGATACCGGCGTGTCGCTCCTGCCGGTTTTAGGTTGGAACAACGTGAACGGAGCTTCGAAATATCGCGTTTTTGTGTCCGGGAATTCAAACTTCATCGTAAATACCCTTATAGTCAACGATTTGACCACTAATAATTATGATACCGTTGGAAGCGCGCTGCCCTACAGCGCGAGCTATTATTGGGTGGTATGCGCCGTCGGCGCGAACGGACGGGAAGCGTGGTCGAATGTGTCGCATTTCACCACACAACCCCTTCTGCCGCTGCAGAACGCCTATGTGGCGCAGAAATTCGGCATGTTTATTCATTTTAATATGTCAACGTTTGCGCGGTATCAATACAGCACTCCCGGCGGGGAATGGGAGTTCGGCAACGAAGACGAGAATCAATTCCATCCCTCCTCGCTCAACCTGGGGCAATGGGCGGACGTCGCCAAGTCGGCCCATTGCAAATACGTCGTGTTAACCGCAAAACACCACGGCGGTTTTTGTTTGTGGCCGTCAAAAGGGCCGTGGTCGATAAAACCCCACGGTATAGAGCAAAGCGCCTGGTATAAACAAAACGGCAAACGCGATATTCTCAAGGAATTCGTTGATTCCGTTCGTTCCCGTGGAATGGAGCCGGGGTTTTATTATTCCGTCAGGGATGAGGCCAATCCTCCGACGCTTCCGATGGTTTTAGGGCAGTTGACCGAACTTTTGACCAATTACGGCGACATAAAGATAATCTGGTTCGACGGATGGGGATGGTATGTCGGGTATCACCAAATTCCTTACGCACCGGTTGCGAATCTTGTGCATGAACTTAACGCAAAGCTCGGTCATCATACAATTATTTCCGAAAACAACCATCAAAAAGCGCTTTGGAACACGGAGATCGTTCAATATGAAATACCCATCGACGGGCCGCCCCTTGTGGGAAACACGCTTCCGTCGGAAGGTAATGAACCGCTTCGTCTCGATGATTGCTGGTTCTGGCATCCCATGAACAGCGCGTCGAAAAGCACGCAATTCATTCTCAAAAGAATTAGTTCGGCCAACGGGGTTAATACAACGTATTTACTCGACCTGACGCCCGATACGAGCGGGTTGATTCCGCAGTATCAGGTACAGGCCATGAATGATATCGGAACTGTTGGAATACAGCAAGGAGTCATTCAACCGTAGAGACGCCATGTCTTGGCGTAATAATAATTTCGGGTAGAGACGTCATGCCATGTCGTCTCAAGGGTAATTTGACAAATAAATAACATGTAATTTTTATTATTTTACCATTTTTTCAAGGAGGATGTATGTTTAACAAAAGGTGCATTTTCGCCTGCTGTATCGCCATGGCGATCATCGGTCTTTCCGTTTATTGTAATAACAGCGGCAATCCGACCGCTCCGGCCGCAAGTGGCCTTGTCGGCGTCTGGACAGGCGCCACCAGCAGAACGGGAGGCGGAGGGTGCGTCAAGGACGACGCCGGCAACTGCACGGTTTCCTCCGGCGATACCCTATGGAATTATGATTCAATGGGGGTTGTTTTAACCATTACCAAAACAAAATATTCCATTGTCCGCGGTGATAAGAATTGGGGTTCAAGCGATTATGGCAGGGATTCTTCAAAAGAGGTCGGTTCATGGAAAATAGCCGGAAATAAGGCCATATTTACACCAACGGATTCATGTCTTTGGAAAAACGAAACCCACCCATGGACAGTCGATGATGGTATTTATAAATCATGTTTGCCGCCTGATACTCTTACTATAGACACTACCGGCAATACATGGAATACTCAAATAGTAAACGACAAGTTGACTATATCTCAGCAGATTACCTTAACAAAGCAACATTAATATCGGGAAATGGCGCGATTTCAGCTGTAATGGACGCTCCGAAGCAATAGCTTCGGAGTATCTGAAAACCGCCTCTCCCCTTTGCCCCTTCTCCATTTGTGGAGAGGGGGAGCGTTTCGCGGGAGTGAGGCTGAAGTCGAAGCAAGTTTCGAGGACTAAACCCCTTGAGAAAAAAAAGAGTAACTATTTCCGCAAATTTTTGTTATATTTTTATATGTTGCTTAAAAAATAAATAGATGGATATTCTGTAATAGTACACTAATACACTTTGTTTCCCTTTAAGTTTTAGAAGCTTTTGTTTTTGGGAAAATATTAAATTGGGGGTATATATTGAAACCAATCAGTAGAAAGAGGGGGTTTAAATGATTTCTTCCAACCTTATCCGCGGCGATTTTCCTCTTCAACAGACCAAGGGGCATATTGGTTTAACACGATTGTTTTCGGTTTTATTCATGCTTTTTGCATGGTGGACCGCCGGTTTTTCGGAAACGCATATCGATACGCTGCTGAGAGACTATGTTGATTTACGATTCGGCATGATGATGCATTTCAACATGGATACCTATTACCCCAGCGAATGGGCAAACGCGCGACATAATCCGTTGATTTGGAATCCGGACAGCCTGGATTGCGGCCAATGGGCCCGCGCCGCCAAGGCGGCCAACATGAAATTCGGCCTTTTAACGTGTAAACATCATGACGGATTTGTGATCTGGAAGTCCAATGTGACGCCGCTTGTCGGTGCGGCGTATACCATCCAGCAAAGCTCAAAACCCAATTTGGATGTGGTTCAGGCCTATTGCGACTCATTCCGCGCTTACGGGTTGCTTCCAGGTCTGTATTTCTCGGCGTACGACGTTGCGCAGGGCATTGGCACTCCCGGCGGCAGTTGTCCATCCACTTTGACCGCTGTGCAAAAGGCTTTTTTATTGGCGCAAATAACCGAACTTTGCACAAAATACGGTCCTATTCCTCTTTTTTGCTTTGATGGGTGGTCATGGTGCATGGGCGATAAAAATTTTCCCATGGACGTCGTCCGCGATACCATAAGAAAAATGCAACCCAATTGTTTAATCACCGATCATAACGGGCTCATGCGCGGACCCTGGGGCGGGGAAGACTTTTTTATGGTCGAGGAGCCGAAAGGGATCTTCTGTCCTTCCGGCAATACCTATGCTTCATCTCAGGACCAGACCATCACCGGTTCCTGGTTTTATAATGGTTCATCCAACGTGAATAGCGTTGACAATATTGTTAAAACCCATCTTAACGTCCTTGAGCCAAGATACTGCAATTATCTGCTTAATTGCCCGCCCAATACGCATGGAAAACTGGATGCCGCCATCGTGTCAAGGCTGACGGAAGTCGGGACCAACTGGACGCCGAATGCCCAGCGCGCACGCTTGCCCGCTCAGCCGCTGCGTATTGAAAATCCTATCGTACCGGTGTCGGCGACGGGCGGGAGTGGTCCCGCCAATGCGATTGATGCAAAAATGGATTACGGGACGGAGACCGACTGGACTGGTACTGTCGGCGGAACGATTACGCTTGATTTGGGATCGGCTTACGAGAATGTCGGGGCCTTTGGGTACTTGCCCTCGCAAGCGGGCGCTTATACAACCACATCAACCGCCGGAGAAATAACGACGCATTCGATTGCCGTAAGCGCCGATAACAGCGCATGGAAGACGGTCGTCAATAATGGCGCATGGGCCGCCAACAATAGTCCCAAGGTCGACACTTTCGCGCGTTCAACGGCGCGATACGTTAAATTGACGGTTGACGCCGTAAACAGCGGGACGCCCACCGCCTCGGAATTCGGCGTCGGCTCCAGACCTCCATCAACGACAAACATTGCTAATAGTAAAGCGATGCAATCGAGCCGATCGCTTTCGTCGGGACAATTGATCCGAACATTTATAGGGAACAGGTTCGGCGATCCGATCGAATTTCGCGGGAAAAAGGTTTCCACGCAAATATATACAACCAGTGGAAAACTCATCAACAAAGAGCATGCTAGGCCGAACGGTGTTTACATAGTTCAGCTCATGGCCCCTGCGCAAACGCGGAAATAGCGGATATTCAATAAAAATGAAGAAAACAGCGGGCATAGGAATAGTCTTGTTGATTATCGTCGGCGGAATCTACTTTGCAAAACGACATGGGAAAAACGGTTCGGAGATCGCACAAGCGCCGTTTTTTCCGGGTTTTTCCTCTGTTGCGTGTTCTCAAATTTTATTAATCGATCGCGGAGACACCGCCCGCCTTGTTCGAAAAGGAACTTCCTGGTACGTGACTCCCTTGCGTAGCGCCAAGCGCAACACTGCCGCGCGGCGCCTGAACCGCGTGGAAACCCTGGACTATCCGGCCGACAGCGCGGCAATTCAAAAAGCCTTGGGCGCCATTAAAAAACTTTGTAAAGAGGACATGGTTGCGGGAAATCCGGCGAACTGGGAAACCTTCGAAGTCGATACCGCTAACGCCCTGTTCGTGGAATGCCGCAATGATAGCGGCGCGGCGCTCGGCGCCGTGTATATCGGCAAGGTCGGACTAACCTCGGATTCCTATTTTATACGCGGCCGCGGTTCCAACAACGTGTATTCCGTAAGCGGTAGTATACGGTTCGCGCTTTTCGCCAATGCCGATCGGTGGCGCGACCGGCGGATTCTTGCGTTCGACCGACAATCGGTGAGAAAACTTACGATTATCAGCCGCGGTAGCGGTACGGTTGAACTCGTAAAGGCGGCTTCCTCCGTCACGGACCCGGCAAACAATGGAGTATGGGAAATAGTAAAGCCGCTGCGCGCGAAAGCGGATGGAAAGCGCCTGGAGTTGATGGTATCACGGCTTGTCGGGTTGAAGGCCGACGCATTCGAAGGTGACACATCGCTCTCGGAAAAAACCATGGGCTTCGACAAGCCATCGCTTATGATTGAGCTGACCTTGACGGACGGCGGGACGAGAAAACTCATTGTTGGGAATGACAAAGTAGCCATGAAATGGGTTAGATCCGCTGAAAAACCGGACATAACCTTTACCCTCTATAGCTACAATATAGACGGATTCAATCCCGGACTCGCATTGTTAAAGGGTTCGGCAAGCGGTGGTTAGTGTCTGTAGCTGAATTATCTACGCGAGCTGCGTAGATAATTCCTGTATACAGACACTTATGCCGCGAAGCCACTGAATATCCATTTTCCGGCTTTGCCGGCTCAGTTAAAAAGTCCCGATATGCTTCATGAAGCGCCTCACCTTAGTAATAATTAATCTATTATTCCGTTTTGAAAATTGCGACACGGTCTGTGTGCCGGTGGATGCTTACTCGATACGGTATTGCTCGGAAAAAAAAAGTTGTCGGGCGGCTTTTTGTTAATTATATTACCAAGATCAAGATCTAGTATAGTTTAGTTTGTTTTTTTTCAAGGGGGGGGATGTATCATGCTACAATCAATTAAAACGGCTTGCGCAATGGGCCTCATGCTTTTATTATGGGGGTCGCTCAATGCTCAAAATGTCAACATTACCGTTAATGCGGCCACGGTACTCCACAGCATAAGCGACCATCTCTATGGCGTTAATGCCGACATCGCCGACAACATTACAAACGGAACGAACACGAATTTCAATAATAAAATGACCTACGCGGGAATCAAACATTTCCGCTGGCCGGGAGGCTCGACCGGCGACGGAGTCTTATGGAGCAATACCACGGGTGTCACCTACGCGCAGAGCCTGGCCATGCTGAGCGCCGTGGGCGGCACAATGCAGCCCATCATTAATTTCTCCGGATCCTGGAGCGGCTCCCAGCACACTGAACAGCAGACGTTCCAGGCGGCCGCGAACTGGGTGAGGGAATATAATGGTTCGCGCAAACTCAACGCGAAATACTGGGAAATAGGCAACGAGTGCTATGGTCCCTGGGAAACGGGAAATACGTTGGGACCGAATTACGGCAGGAAGTTTTGCGCATTTTATGATTCCATGAAAGCGGCTGATCCGACGATAAAAATCGGCGCGGTCGTGACCCCGCCGCTGCCGTTTGATACACTTTTCAGCCGTTTTTCCGTGCGAGCCCTGGACACCATCGCAAAACTCAAACATGTTCCCGATTTCCTTATCGTTCATATTTATCCCTATATTCAAATGGACCAATACCGCACGTTTTTCAATCGGGACATGCTGCCCGCCGGCCCTACGCAATTGAAGGACACGTTGACCACCGGGATATGGGTCGATACGATAGCCTCCTCGGTCGATACGCTTAACAAATGGGTTACCTCCTACTTCGGAGCGGCCAACGTCGGCAAAATAGAGTATTTCTACACCGAATACAGCACGGGGTCCTACGCAACCCAGAACCAGACACAGGTCATCAGCGCAATGTTTATCGCGCAAGCGCTCATGGAATTCGCCCGGCTGGGCGTTGTCGGGTCAAACCCATGGCGCGCGGCGTATTATACGCCCGACGGCAATCCTACATGGTATGTCCATCCGATGTTCAATTATCACTACGGTAGACAAGTGGTAGGCGTTACAAGGGGCGCGGGTAATCCACATATACGCGCCTGGGCCGCGCGGGACAGCAGCGGAAACCTGACCATGTTTCTGGCGAATACCGCTGTGGGCGCCGCCGTCGATACGGCGCAGGTAGCCATTCAGGGCGCCGCGAGCGTGGGAACGAGCGGTGAGCGGTGGACAATGCTCAGTTCGGGCTCAGGCGCGTGGCAGCCGCAGCGCACGGCCATCAGCATCAACGGCGCCGTAAGCCCCGCGGCAAACACGATTCGCACATTGGCGGGGGAGGTGATCGCCACCGGCGCTTCATTTAAACTCGCCCTGCCGCCGTATTCAATGACCTGGCTGAAAATCCCCTTGTCAGGCGTCGCGACGCGGCCCGACGGAAAAGTCGTCGTTCCGTTGGCCGTTTCGCCCGTATTCCGGAGCATCGGCCGCCGTGAATTCTCGATTGCCTTGACAGGAGCAAATGCGTCCGATAAAAAGTGGAATATAAGCATGTTTGATATGGCCGGGAAAAAAACGGGCGATTGGTCCGGCGCATCCGATCATGCGACGGTCCGCGTTCCCGGCGCCGCTTCGGGCCTCAACTTTTTCGTAACGAAAAAGGGCGGGACGACATATACTAATGCCGTTATGGTCAAATAAGATGGATTTCATGCCGTTTTGCATAAAACGCGGCTTATTTCCGCCGAAATTCCTATCCGATAGTATCGGAAATGGCATTCAAGATGATTAAAAAAAAGGCGGGTTTGGAACCCGCCCCAACAATTGCGGAATGCTATCATCTCGAATGCAAATTCGTAGTAGACACTTGCTTTATCCTGATGTTTTATCCTGAAAAAACCCCGTATAGGTTCCTTTCTTCCTTATAATGTTCCGTTTAAAATACTGAAAAATTAAAAATACTCAATTTTAGTTTGTTATTTTTTCTCTTTAACTATTTATTAATTAATATGTTACAATTACTTTGAAAATAGTTATTGTTCCGTTTGGACGGAACAATAAATACAAGTTACCTGTTGACAGAGCTTCCTTTTGCGCGTATATTATCCATGAACAAATATCCTTATGGCGTTTAAGTATCACTTGCCGAAGGGCAGGTAAGTCCCTTTAAGCTTTCAAACGATAAAAAATTGTCGTCAAAAGCCAAAAGGAACAAAAGGAATCGGATATGGGGTCCAGGGCGAATAAAATACGGGTTTTCGATTATACGGACTACCGTAAATATCTCCTTGATTATTACACAATGAAAAAGAAGTCCCAGTCCGCTTTTTCGTATCGTTTTTTCGCGAATAAGGCCGGTTTTAATTCCGTAGGACTCTACAAAGACGTTATTGAAGGACGGCAATCGCTCGGCCGCGCGCTGACCGTTAAATTTTCACGCGCCTTGGGACATTCAAAACGCGAGGCTGAATATTTTGAAAATATGGTGTTCTTCAATGAGGCGCGGTCCGTTGATGATCGTAAACTTTTTTTCGAGCGGATGCTCGCTTGCTGCGATGTCAAGGCCGTCATGGTTGACACGAGCAGATGCGAGTACTATTCCAAGTGGTATTACAGCGCTCTGAGGGCGCTGCTTTCCTATGCGCGGTTCAAGGACGATTACACAACGCTCGCGGCATCGCTCAACCCGCCGATCAAACCCGATGAAGCGCGAAAAGCGATTGAAACTCTGGAACGATTGGGGTTTATCGGCAGGGATGAAAAGGGATATTATCAAGTATCCGACGCTTTGATTTCCACGGGCCGGTTAACGGCCGACGCATCGGTGCAAACGATGAACGTGATGGGATTTCAAAAGGCCATGGCTGATTTGGGGAAGGATGCTTATGACCGTTTTTCCACCGATTCGCTCGACATGTCGTCGCTTACTTTGAGTATTTCCGAGGCGACCTACAGGGAAATGAAAGAGGAAATCACCACGCTTCGAAGAAAGCTTCTGCTCAAGGCGGAACAGGAGCCGGCCCCCGATCGCGTCTACCAGCTTAATTATCAATTTTTCCCTCTGACGAAAATTGACAAGAAGGGACAGGTATGACACGGCGCGGAGACATCGCGGCGTTTTTAGCGTTCATCACGGTTGTTGTGTGGTGCGGCTGTTCCCGGCTGCCTACGCAGATGGCCGGGGGGAGCGGTTCGGAGACCGTGATCGGCAAGGCGCTCATGCCCAACGGTTCTCCCGCGGCAAAGGCCGCCGTTCGCCTGCGTTCGGCATCCTACCTCTCGCCGCTCAGCTCAGCTCCGGCGCATAGCGCCGCCGCGAACGCCGATGCGGTCACCGACGATTCGGGCCGCTTTTCGGTTTCGGCGATTGACACCGGCCGCTATTGCCTGGAGATTAACACCAACACGGGACATGCGAAGCTTCTGAGGTTTACGGTTGACGGCGTGTCCAGAACTTCCGATATTGGAATCGCAACCCTTGAAAAAGCCGCCACGGCGCAAGGAATAGCGCGCGATGTTTCCGGCGGCGCGGCCCGGATCTATGGGCTCGAGCGGATTGTATCGATAGATTCCATGTCGGGCGCATTCTCATTTTCCGATCTTCCCGCTGGCGACTATACGTTTCGATTCGTTCCGAAAATTAAACAGCAAACGGCCTGGACGGTCTCATCGGTAAAAATTTCCGCCGGTGACGTCCAGGATGTGTCCTTGCTAAGCGGATGGACCTCTTCGAAACGGCTTTATTTCAACACAACCGCCTCCGGAGCGAACATTTCCGGCTCAGTTGTCGATTTTCCGACGCTTATTAGATTGACTAAGGATAATTTTGACTTCGCGGGCGCCCAAGGGGGGGGGGCGGACCTGCGATTCGCGAAATCCGACAATACGCCGCTGTCCTACGAGATAGAACGGTGGGATCCGGCCGCGGGGGCGGCCGAGGCATGGGTAAAGGTCGATACGGTCTTCGGAGGCGACAGCAGCCGGTTTATTACCATGTACTGGGGAAATCCCAATGTTTCGAGCAGGTCAAGCGGCTCCGCCGTGTTCGATACCGGCGCCCCTGGGGGCGGTTTTCAGGGAGTCTGGCATTTGCAGGAAACTGATAAAGGAAAGGCGGCGGACGCCACCGGAAATCATTATGACGGCATTCCTTCCGATACCGCTCCCTCGCCGGTAATGGGTTGCGTTGGAGTGGCTCAGCAATTCAACGGCGTTTCGAATTTTATCACCCTGCAGGGAACCGCCGGCGGCAAACTGAATTTTTCGGAAAACGGGACGTTTACGGTTTCCGCATGGGTCAAAGTCGACCGGTTAAATAATAATCAATCAAGCGTTATCGTGTCAAAACAGTTGTATCAATATTCCCTGCAATTGCGCAACGACAATTACTGGGAATTTCATAATTACGCGGATACGATAGGATTTGAATCGACCGCATCGTCAGCGTCCGCCTCCGCCGGAGTGTGGGCACATGTCGTGGGCGTGCGTTCGGGAAGGAACCAGTATTTTTATGTCAATGGAACGCTCAACACGACGTTTACGGAAGACGCCGTCGCGGCCGGCAACGCGACCATGCCCCGGATAACATCGGATAATGTATCCATTGGAAGATTGCCGGCGATTAATAATTCGGGGCAGACATGGCGCCATTTTACCGGCGCTATTGACGAAGTGAGGATTTCCAATATCGCTCAAACCGCGGATTGGATAAAACTATGCTATATGAACCAGAGGTCGGATGACAGGCTTATTTCTTATTAGAGGGAGGAATTGTATGCGGTCTTTTTATGTCGGTTCAGTTTCAATAATTTCTTTTATGGTTTTTCTCACCGCGGGTAGCGCCGTCGCGAGCATGACCGAGCGTATGGAAGGAAAATTTCTAAAAAGCCGCATTAAAATGCGCATAGATGAGAACTGGAAAATAACCCCGACAAATGCCGCGGGAGCTCAAGATTCGGGTTTCAACGATGCTTCGTGGACGCCAACGAATGTTCCGCATGATTTCAGCATCACTAAGGTTGGCCCAACCAATAATGATCCGGGCGCGCTGGGCTGGTACAGAAAACATTTCACTCTTCCAACGGGTTTCGCGGGAAAAAAAGTCATAGTACAGTTTGACGGCGTGTTTCATGATTCAAAAGTGTATATCAACGGGCATCTTGTGGGCAATCAACAGTACGGCTATGTGAGCTTTTATTTTGATGTAACGCCGTATCTGAGCGCAACCGGCGATAATGTTCTGGCGGTATTTGTGGACAATCAAACGGTACGCAATTCCCGATGGTATTCAGGAACGGGTATTTACCGTCATGTGTGGCTGATTGCGACCGATAAGGTGTATGTCAGGAATTGGGGAACGTTCGTGACCACTCCTACCGCCGCCGCCGCGTCGTCGCAAATCAGGGTTCAGACCGACGTGGTAAACGATTTGACAACCGCGCAGACGCGCACCGTTGAAACGACCATATACGATGAGAACAATAAAGCCCTGCAAACCGTTTCCACCCCCGTCACCATTAATCCGAAAACCGCCGACAGCACGAAAAATATCGACACGTGCATACAAACATTCACGCTTGCATCGTGCAACCTTTGGTCTCCATCTACGCCCGTTCGATATTATGCTTATACGAGACTTTTGAACGGGACGACCGCAGCCGACGACTACATGACGCCGTTCGGTATACGGGACCTGAAGTTTACTCCCGGCTCGGGAATGACCATTAACGGCGTTGCAACCAAGATGAAAGGCGTATGCCTGCACCACACTCTGGTGCCCGCCGGAGCGGCGGTTCCCGACGCAATGTGGGAACGCGCCATCAGGGAAATTAAAAATTCAGGGTGCAATTCCATTCGAACATCGCATAATCCTTATAGCTCGGAATTCCTTGATCTCTGCGACCAAATGGGAATGCTGGTTATGGATGAGTTCTGTGACAAATGGTATCAGGCGGCCGGAGGCGTAACCTATGAGAATTGGGACCAGACCTGGCAGAAGGACGTCAAGTCGTTCGTGGAACGGGACAGGAACCATCCTTGCGTGGTTGTGTGGAGTATGGGCAACGAGGTTTATTATGGCGGAACGATTCCCGCATATATTACTACCGTCATGGGGACGCTTGTTCCTTATGTTCATATGCTTGACAAAAACAGTAATCGGCCCGTGCTTCATGCCTGCAATGTGCAAGACGCGACCGGGTATGTGAACCTTGCTAAGATCCAGGATAACTTCGCGGGCATAAATTATGGAGACGGAATTTACTCTTCGATTCATTCAAAGGATGCGAATGTCCTGATTATGGGCACGGAAAATGACCCCTATACGATAGCGGGCAGCCTTCTCCCTACTTGGTTTTCGGTACGGAATACTCCCTACGTCGTGGGGCATCATATTTGGACGGGGTATGATTATCTGGGCGAGAAACCGCCCTTAGGGTCCGCCTACGGGTATCTTGATAACTGTATTTTCCGTAAATCGTATTTTTATTATCAGCTCGCGCAGTGGAGCGACTCTCCCATGGTGCATATCACCATTGGAACCGGAGCGGGAAGCGGACACAGCATGCCGCCTCTGGAGGAGAGCTGGAATAAATCGGGGTCGGTCCCCGTGGTCACCTATACCAATTGCGAAAGCGTTGACCTCTATGTCAATTCAACGAAAATAGGGACCGAGAAGCTGAGCGCGTTTCCCAACATGATCATGCAATGGACCAATGTCCCTTGGGCATCCGGGGTCATCAAGGCAGTCGGCACAAAAGGCAATCAGACGGTCACGGACAGTATTAAGACCGTCGGTCCTGAAGCCAAAGTCATGATTAAGGCCGATCGTACTAATCTATACGCCGACGGAGACGATGCCGCCTGCATTGAAGTTTCCGTAGGGGACGCGAACAATAATTTCGTTTACAGCGCCGTCGATCAGGTCTCCTTTACCATGACCGGCGCGGGAAGAAGCTTGGGGATCGCGAGCGGCGATTGGTCGAGCAGCGAACCGTTTAAAGGTACTGCAAGAAAACTCTATCATGGAAAAGTGCTCATCGTCATTCAATCCACCACGACGCCGGGAACGATTAATGTAACGGTAAATTCAGGATCATTGACTCCGGCCACTCTTACCTTAACGACGTCGGCGCAGCCTGTAAATATTATCAAGCCGGGTTCATCTTTGATGAGCGCGGCCGGCGGCAACGCGCATTTGTTTACCTACGCGCAAAATCCGGGGAGTAAAAATATCCACGTCAACTATCAGGTCGATAATCCGGGGATTGTGGGTCTTTCGGTGGTTTCGTCGTCGGGTCGTTTGGTGAGTTGTTTGACGAATAAATACCATAAGGCAGGAACGTATTCGCTGGAATGGAACGCCATGAATAAGAGCGGCGTGTACTTTTTCGTTATGAAAACAAATGCCGTTCAATCCGTTCGAAAAGCGTTTATGGTGCAATAATGACCCCTCGTTCCCCTCTCCGCCAGGAGAGGGGATGAAAAACAAAACTGATGATAACCAATTTTCCCCTCTCCTGGCGGAGAGGGGTGGCCGCAACAGCGGCCGGGGTGAGGTCTGGTCGATTCGATAAAACAAACGTACTCTCTCAACGATAAAAGGAGAAATGATATGCGAATTATTAAAATTATCCGGGTCTTAATCGTTTTATTAGCGGTTTTTCTCATGGCGGGAATTGCCTCCGCAACCATGGTTGAGCGCCTCGACGCGAAATACCTTAAAAGCCGCGTCAGAATGAGAATCGACGAGAATTGGAAAATATTGGCGGGCAATTCCACCACAGCCTCGGATTCAAATTTTAACGACGCGACATGGACAATAACGAATGTTCCGCATGATTTCAGCATTACGCTCTACAAAGCGACAAACGCCGGTACTGCCGACCCGGGAGCGATAGGCTGGTACAGGAAACATCTCACGCTCCCGGCGGGGTGGGCGGGAAAAAAGGTTCTTATACAATTTGACGGTGTCTATCACGATTCAAAAATATGGGTCAACGGGCATCTCGTCGGCAATCAGCAATACGGCTATGTCAGTTTCTATTTTGATATAACGCAGTACTTGAGCGCGACCGGTGACAATATTATCGCGGTTTTTGTGGACAATCAAACGGTGCGCACGTCACGCTGGTATTCGGGAACCGGCATATTCAGGCACGTTTGGCTTATTGCCACCGACAAGGTATACGTCAGAAACTGGGGTATGGCGGTGACGACTCCCGTTGCTGCGACAACGCAAGCGCAAGTCAAGGTCCAAAATGACATCGTCAACGATTTAACCACCAGCCAAACCCGTACTGTGGAAACAACCATCTATGACGAAAGCGGCGTTGCCCAGCAAACGATTTCAACGCCGGTTACCGTTGCCGCGAACAGCATCGACACTTGCGTGCAAACCCTGACATTGGCTTCGTGTAAACTTTGGTCTCCGTCCACGCCGGTGCGCTACTATGCTTATTCCCGGCTTTTAAACGGTACGACGCCCGCCGACGACTATGTTGCGCCCTTCGGCATACGCGAGCTTAAGTATGTGGCCAATCAGGGCCTGCTCATTAACGGCACTTCTTACAAGATGAAAGGCATCTGCATGCACTCCATGGCAGTGCCCACGGGCGCGGCGGTCCCCGAAAGAATGTCGGAACGCACGATAAAAGAACTGCTGGCCTCGGGTTGCACATCAATCCGGACCTCGCACAATCCGGTAACGCCCGAATTTCTTGATCTGTGCGACCAATATGGCATGCTCGTGCTCAATGAATGGTGCGACAAATGGTCGCAAGCGTCGGGCGGTACATTTTATGAGAATTGGGACCAGGTTTGGAAAAAGGACCTTGCGGGTTTTATCGAGCGGGACAGAAACCATCCGAGCGTCGTGATGTGGAGCGTTGGCAATGAAGTCGCGTCCGGCTCGCCGGTCCCCACGTACCTTACCAGCAATTTAAAGATACTAACCGACTATGTTAAAAATATCGACAAGTCGCGGGCCACGACAAATGCATGCGTGGCGGGATCGGGCAACCCTTCCAGCTTGGCCGGGCTCACAAATTACGAAGACATTGTCGGATTAAATTACAT
>Ga0182017_10000135_pt1 | contig 55980 bp, 62 predicted proteins | sample 712E3DmetaG_FD_120492 | JGI IMG/M metagenome (GOLD analysis project Ga0182017, IMG submission 120492) | Permafrost microbial communities from Stordalen Mire, Sweden - 712E3D metaG | ecosystem: Environmental > Terrestrial > Soil > Wetlands > Permafrost | place: Sweden: Stordalen | collected... | reverse complement strand
GTCGAGGCACATGGCGATGTCGGCGCCCAGCTTGCACTGAATCTCGGCCGCGAGCTCAGGCGTGAAGCGGGCCGCCTCGCCGTCGTAGACCGAGCGGAAGGTGACGCCTTCCTCGTCCACGGCCAGGAGCGTGTCGCGCAGCGAAAAGACCTGGAAACCGCCGGAGTCGGTGAGCATCGGGCCCGACCAGCCCATGAAGCGGTGCAGGCCGCCCAGCTCCTCGACAAGCTCCTCGCCCGGGCGGAAGTGCAGGTGGTAGCTGTTTGCGAGCACGATCTCTGCGCCGAGCGCGCGCAACTCGTCGGGATCGACGCTCTTCACGCTCGCCTTGGTGCCGACCGGCATGAAGACCGGCGTCCGCACCTCACCGTGCGTCGTCCTGAGCAGGCCGGCGCGCGCTTCGCCTTCCTGCGCGGTCAACTCGAATGTCGGTTTCTCGGTCGTCACGCCATCGTGCTCTCAACCACCCCCAAGGGACCGGTCATGACCCCTGAGGGAAGGCTATCCGGGAATGCGTTACCTGTCTGTAACGGTTCCGCATCGGATTCGCGCCGAATCGAGCGGACGAAGCTTCAGAGCACGAGCATTGCGTCGCCGAAGGAGTAGAAGCGATAGCCCTCGGCGATCGCCAGTCGATACAGCTCGCGCGTCTCCTCCACGCCGGCGAAGGCCATCACCAGCGCCAGCAGGGTCGAGCGCGGCAGATGGAAGTTCGTCAGCAGCGCGTTCACGCGCTTGAACTCGAAGGGCGGATAGACGAACAGATTCGTCCTGCCCGCGAGCGGGCCGCCCCGGGCCAGCGTCTCCAGCACGCGCACGCTCGTCGTCCCGACAGCCAGCACTCGGTCCGCGGCCTCGATCCTCTGCCGCCCGCCGGAGCTCAGCTCGTAGCGCTCGCCGTGCAGCCGGTGCTCGCGCAGGTCGTTCACCGCCACGGGACGGAAGGTGTCGAGCCCGACGTGCAGGGTGATCCGCTCGACGTCGAGGCGCGCGAGCAGCTCGGGCGTGAAGTGCAGTCCGGCGGTCGGCGCCGCCGCCGAGCCCAGATGCTCGGAGAAGACGGTCTGATAGCGCTCTGGGTCGTCCAGCTTCTCGTGGATGTAGGGCGGAAGCGGCGTCTCTCCGGCCGGCTCGCCCTCCAGCGCGATCCGCCAGCGTCCCTCCCCGAGCGCCTCGAGCAACTCCACCGGTCCCAGACGCTGCCCCGGGCGCAACTTGCGCGAGGGACGCGCCAACGCCTCCCACTCGCCGCCGCCGAGCGCCTCGATCAGAAGCACCTCGACCTGGCCGCCCGTGGGCCTGCGCAGATGCAGCCGCGCCGGGACGACACGGGTGTCGTTCACCACCACCAGCTCGCCGTGCAGCTCCTCGGGCAGCTCGCTGAAGCGGCGCTGGCGCACCTCCCCGCTCGAGCGCTCGTACACGAGCAGGCGCGACTCGTCGCGCTTCGCACGCGGCCGTTGCGCGATCAGCTCGAGCGGTAACTCATAATCCAGTTCGCTCAGGAGCATCCGCCGCCAACGTTAGCCTTCCCGTCGATGGAAGAGGCACTTTCAAGAGCGCGCGAACGGATCGAGCAGGCGAGTAGCAACGCCATCGACCCGTCTCAGACCAGGGCGGCTTTCGAGCGGGCGCGGACGCAGATGGAGGCGCTGACACAGATGGGCGCCGAGCTCGAGGCCATCCTGCCCGAGGAGATCGGGCTGGCCGTGCGCGAGGGTCTACGCTCCGAGACTCTTCCCGTCGCCCGGCAGCTTGCCGAGCTGCGCGGGCTCACCAACCAGCTCATCCGCCGCCTTGCGGAGCTGAAGCAGGAGATCGAGGCCGAGCGCCTGGCCCGGGTCGAGGATCTGGGCCTACTCGTCGATCTGATCGCCGGCGGCTGGCGCGGCGTGGACGAGCGCCTGGCACGCATCGAAGAGGGCCTGAACGGCGGTCGGGCGACCGTCTACAGCATCCAGCGCGACAGCGCCTGACAGCGCCCAGGGTCTATTCCAACCGGAATGCGGCCTGCGGAATAGGTCCCTAGTAGTTTCTACCGACCCTCTTTGGCCGCTGGAACCGACGCAGACTCGGGGCGATTTCGGTATTTACCTCTGTAGCTTTTCCAACACGCCAAGAATGAACTGATTGAGAGGTTGCAATGCCCATCGCTGATCCCAAGACCTACAAGCAGATGCTCGACGCCGCCAGAGACGGCAAGTTCGCCTTCCCGGCGATCAACATCTCCTCCTCGGAGTCCCTGAACGCCGCTCTACGCGGATTCGCCGAGGCCAAGTCCGACGGCATCGTCCAGGTCTCGACCGGCGGTGGCGAGTTCGGCTCCGGCGCGACCGTGAAGGACGGCGTCCTGGGCGCAGTCGCACTGGCCGAGTACGCGCACATCGTTGCCGAGAAGTGCCCGGTCAACATCGCCCTGCACACCGACCACTGCCATCCGGAGAAGGTCGACACCTTCCTCAAGCCGCTGCTCGAGGTTTCTCGCAAGCGCATCGCTGCGGGCAAGGGGCCGCTCTTCCAGAGCCACATGTTCGACGGCTCGCCGATTCCGCTGGCCGAGAACATGAAGATTGCCAAGCAGTTGCTGGCCGAGTGCGCCGAGCTCGACATCATCCTCGAGATCGAGGCCGGCGTCGTCGGTGGCGAGGAGGACGGAGTCAACAATGAGGGCGTCGGGCGCGAGAAGCTCTACACGACCCCCGAAGACATGGTCGCCGTCGCTGATGCGCTTGGCACCGGCGAAAAAGGCGGGTACCTCTTCGCGGCCACCTTCGGCAACGTGCACGGCGTCTACAAGCCGGGCAACGTCGTACTCAAGCCGACCATCCTGCGCGACGGCCAGGCCGCGGTCGAGGAGAAGTACGGCGAGAAAGCCCGCTTCCTGCTCGTCTTCCACGGCGGCTCGGGCTCGCCGCTCGATCAGATCCGTGAGACGCTCGACTACGGCGTCATCAAGATGAACGTCGACACCGACACTCAGTACGCGCTGACCCGCGGGATCGCCGATCACATGTTCAAGAACTACGACGGCGTGCTCAAGGTCGACGGTGAAGTCGGAGTCAAGAAGGTCTACGACCCGCGCTCGTGGGGGAAGGCCGGCGAGACCTCGATGGCCGCTCGCGTCGTCGAAGCCTGTGACGACCTGCGCTCGACGGGCACGACGCTGCGCAAGTAGCAGCGCCCGAAATACGCTCGTACGAAAGCCCCGGCGCGAGTCGGGGCTTTCTCTTTCTCGTCAGGAAACCCGCGCCGTTCGGCTCGGCTCGTTCCGCTTTCCCCGTCCGCTGAGCGGGAGCCTGAGCACGAAACGGGCGCCCGTGTCGCTATCGGCGCAGATCAGAGTGCCACCGTGCGCCTCGGCAAAGCCGCGCGCGATCGCGAGCCCGAGCCCACTGCCGTAGCCGCGTTTCGAATCTTTCGGGTCGTTGAGCCGGACGAAGCGCTCGAAGATGTGCTCCCTCTCCGCCTCGGGCACCCCTGGGCCAGAGTCCTGTACCCAGAGCTCGACATAGGTTCCACTACGGCCAATGGAGATATCGACCTTTCCCTTTCCGCCCGTGGCCTTACGAGCGTTATCGAGCAGGTTCGAGACCACCTGGCGGATACGTTCGGGGTCGGCCACTAGCGGGCAGTCGCCGTTGCTCTTGAGATTGAGCCGCAGCTTTGGCTCCTGCTCACGCACTAGCTCCACTTCCTCCGCGGTCAGCGCGGCGAGATCGAAAGGCTTTCGCTCGAGCTTTATTCCCTGGTCGAGTCGCGCCATCGAGAGTAGGTCGGCGACCAACTGCGAGGCGCGGCGCGCCTGCCTGGCGATCTCGAACGAGAGTTGCTCGCGCCGCTCACGTTCGCGCCCGTGGCGAAGAAGCGTCTCGGCGCTCCACTGCAGGCCGGCGATCGGCGTGCGCAGTTCGTGCGAGGCATCGGAGAGGAAGTCACGCATGCGCTCCTCCGAGAGGGACGCCCGCTCGTGAGCGCCGCGCTCCGAGTTGATCGCCTCGGCCAGCGAGTCGAGCATCGCGTCGAGGGCGGTCGCGAGCCTGCCGAGCTCGGTCGAGGCCCTACTCGGTCGCAGGCGCTGGCCGATGTCACCGGCGGCGATGCGATCGGCAACCGCCGCCATGCGATCGAGCGGGCGCAGGGTCAGCCTGATCGCAATGCCGACGATGAGCACGGCGAGCCCGAGCACAAGCACAGTACCGACCAGTTCCGCGATCAACAGCCTTCGTAGCGACGCCTTCACCGGCGCCTTACTGGCTACGAAGAGGACGGTATCGGAGCTGGTGGGATAGTACTCGAGCGTTCCCGTCGCCAGACTCGAGTCGGACAGGACCCGGCCGAGGAAGAGCGACCAGGCCACGTCGGGTTGGACAGAACGACGCTTGATCTTCGGCAGCTTCGGCAGCTCGAATCCGACCGGCTTACCGACAACCGGGTATCGGCCCGGCCGGTCGATGATCGCAACCACATTCGATGTAGAAATCGCGGTCGCGATGGACGCCAGATTATCGGTAGGACTGGGGTGGTAGACGCGGGCGTGGGCGCTGACCGACGCCGTGTTCGCCTTGAGATCGCTGTAGTAACGCTGGTGTACACCGATATATATCGCCGCGTCCAGCGCAAGCAGCGCCAGGGTCAGCAGGGCGAGGCTAACCAGGGTCAGTCGCCATCTGAGCGACTCTGTTTTGGTGCCTTTCGGATGCTCGTTCTTCATACGCGTAGAACGTAGCCGTGGCCGCGAACTGTGTGGATCAGCCGCGGACCGCTGCCCTCCAGCTTCCGGCGAAGGTTGCCTATGTGCACCGGTACGAGATTCGGATCATGCTCCTCATAACCCCAAACCTGGCTCGATATCTGCAGCCTCGAAAGCACGACGCCGCGGTTTCTCATCAAGAAGGCAAGTAGCTGAAACTCGATCGGAGTGAGCTCGAGCTCAGCGTCACCACGCCTGACAAGGCGGGCAGGCTCGTCGAGAATAAGATCTCCGACCTCTAGCACTTCCGTCTCCAGGCGGCCGCTGCGCCTGAGCAGGGCTCGCACGCGTGCCAGCAACTCCTCCACCACGACCGGCTTGATCACATAGTCGTCGGCCCCCACCGAGAAGCCGGCCAGGCGCGAGCTGACGGTGTCCCTGGCAGTGAGGAAAAGGATCAGCAAGTCAGTCTTGTTGCGAAGAACGTGCGCGAGATCGAAGCCGCTCCGCCCGGGCAACATCACATCCAGAATGGCGAGATCGGGGCGGAAGCTCTCGACGATGTCCTCCAGCGCGCTCCCGTCGGGCTCGTCCTGCACCACGTAGCCGGCGGCTCGCAACTCTATGGAGAGGGCGTTCCTGACCGCCTCATCATCCTCAACGAACAAGATACGCGAGGGCCTGCTCATGCAGGAAGCATGCCACCAGCCGGAGATGAAGCGGCTGCGCTAGACTCGCGCCGTTCGAGATGGCGCGCCTTCGCCCGTTCAAACGTACGCGTCGCTCAGGCGACGCCGATCTATCCGCAGACTCCGAGCCGGAGGGCGCGCTGCGGCTTCCCGGCGACGAGCAAGTCGCTCCGGCACCCGAGCTACCGCCCGCCGAGATCGCTGCTGAAGGACCAGCGGCCGAGCTGTCCGTGAGCCAAGAACCGGCGGCCGCAGAGCCCGCGCCGGAAGACGCAGCTGCCGAGGAAGCACAGGCGGAAGAACCGGCGAAGGGCAAGACGCGACGTGGCCGCCGCAAGGAAGCGAAGTCACGTCCTCCACGTCCGCCCGTGGCCAATCTCTCGCGCGTCCGCCGTGAGCGCCGAACGCTCCTGCGCGAGCGCGAGCGCCGCATCCGCGACCTCGGCGGCCTGATGCTCGAGATGTACCGGCACGATCAGTTCCGGGAAGATCTGATCGTCGAGCATTGCGCCCAGGCGATGGGGATCGAGAATCGCATCCACGAGCTCGAATCCATTCTGATACGCGCCAGTTCCAAACGAGCGACGCCCGGACCGCAGTGCGCCTGCGGAGCTCCCCTGCTCTTCGGGGCCCGCTTCTGCGCCAGTTGTGGAAGGCCAACCGAGCTCGCGGCCGCGGGCGAGCGCTGCGCACGCTGCCTGCAGCCGCTCACTGTCGGCGCCAGCTTCTGCGCGAGTTGCGGCGCAGCCGTCGGTGAGGTCGCAGAGTCGAGCGAGTCGAAGAACGAGCAGACCATGGAGCACGCTCCGCCGGTCGGGCCCGGGAATGCAGTCGAACGAGACGAGGACGGCGAGACTTGACCTCTGCCGAGGGCGAGCCCGCGAGCGGGAGCACACCGTCAGACGCAAGAGGCGTTTGCCCCGACTGCGGCGGCGTCGTCGAGCCCTTTCAGGAGTACTGCTTGGTTTGTGGTGCGCGCCTCGGCGAGACCGGAAGCGCCAGCCTGGCCGAGCGCTGGCGAAACGCTCTCCCACTCACCGACAAAGAGTGGGGCTGGCCCGTGTTGATCGCCCTGGCGATTGCGATCCTGGCCTCTGTTTTCGCGATCCTGGCCGGACAGAGCAACAAGACGACCACGCTCAAGGCGCTCGGACCGACGGTCAAGCCCACAACCACCGCCGCCACGACCGGCAGCTCCCAAACGACCTCTAATACCGCGACGACGAACAGCGCGAGCACGAGAGCCAACACGACGACCAACACCGCTGCCAGCGGCAAGACATCGACATCGCCGATTGGCACCAGCGGCGGCCTGATCACCTGGCCTGGCCCGGCGGCTTACACGATCGTGCTCGCCTCGCTGCCGGTCTCGGGCGGGAAGGACGCCGCGCGCCAAAAGGCGCTCGAGGCGCTGCATTCCGGTCTCGGCCCCGACGTCGGCGTTCTCGCCTCATCGGACTACTCGAGCCTGCACCCGGGGTATTACGTCATTTTCAGCGGCGTATACAGGAGCCAAAGCGACGCGCAGAAGCACCTCGCGGCCGCTCAGAAAGCCGGTTTCAGCACGCCGTATCCAAAACGCGTCGCCTCCTGAGAGCCCAATTCGGAACGAATTCGGCTTCGGTCGAAGTGCCCGATTTCTACCCCAGAGCGCCAGACGAGCTTCCTAAAAAGTGTCCCGCTCTCACTCAACTTGGCGATTTTTTTTGTCATGGGCCGAAAATGCCGTTAGACTACGTTCACGCCGCGGAAGCCGAGTTGGGCTTTGGCCAGTTCGCCGCCTGGCGTGGGGCCTCGCTCCGAATCAGAGGAGAACATTCGAATCGCAATGGATGATCAACGCACGCAGCTGGTGAGTTGCATGTACCAATACTCACGAGCGATCTACCGCTCGATCAAGGATCTCATCGATCCCTATGCCGACCCCGAGCAGCAGCTCGAGTTCAGGCGTTCCGTGCTCACGGCCTGTGAGCAGACGATGGTTCGCTTGGCCACCGATCCGCACTACTTCGCCAAGCCCGATCGTGCCCTCTTCCAGGACATTCGTCGCTACTACCCGATCACCGTGCAGGCGCAGGTCGGCTGGGCAGTACAGAAGGGAATCGGCGCGGCCGGCGAGTTCATTCAGAAGCAGATCGAGGCCGGTGCTCTCGATGGTGGCATAGCGCGTTGCAAGGCGACAACCCGCAAGGGCAAGGCCTGCCAGCGCACACCGCTTCCCGACCGTGATTACTGCCCGTCTCATCAGCACCTTGAGCGGGCCAAGATCGCGGCCTGACAATCTGAGTTCAACGTTGAGCAGGAGCTCGGGCGACTCTCGCCCCGCTCACGGCTTTCGTAATTCCGCGACCTCGATCGCCGCTGAGCAACGGGTAGAACTGCTCGCCCCGCTGGGCCAGCACGAACGGTAAGCTCGCAGGGCAATGTCTCACGACGCCGACAAGCTGATCCGCCAGCTCTCGCTGGTCGCCTTTTTGATGGCGGAACGCCGTCCAGTTACGGCGCGCGACGTGAAATCCAACGTCGAGGGATACTCGGAGATGTCGGACGAGGCCTTCGCCAGGCGCTACTACGCCGACCGCTCCGAGCTCACTTCGCTCGGCGTACCGCTTCGCTCGCAGCGAGACGAGTTCACCGGAGAAGAGCTCTACACGCTTCGCTCCGAGCAGTATTTCCTGCCGCCGCTCGAGCTGACCGATGACGAGCTGGCGGCGCTGCAGACCTCTCTCTACCTGCTCGAGGGGAAGTTCGCCTACGCCGAGCCTTTCAGGCTGGCGCTGCAGAACCTGGCCCTGGGTCGCCCCGGTTTCAGCGAGCCACCGACCGCGACGGCCGTCCGCGTCGAGGTGCTCGATCCCGACTACACGCCCGAGACGCCCGGGCGCCTGGGCAAGCTCGAGGCGGCCATTTCCAAACAGCGAACGGTCCGTTTCGACTACTGGTCGATCTCGCACGACAAGCTTTCCGAGCGCATCGTCAATCCCTTTGGACTGCTCTCCGACAACGGGCTCTGGTACGTGATCGGCTTTGATCTCGAGCGCCAGGCGATGCGCACCTTCCGCGTCTCGCGGATCCGCTCGGACATTCGCTTTGCCACCCGCAAAGAGCGCGACTTCCGCATCCCGCCCGACTTCGACATCGACGAGTACCGCGGACGGGCTCCGTGGCAGATCGGAGCGCTAGTGGGCGAGGCGCACATCCGCGTCGGGCGCGAGACGGCCTGGTGGGTCGAGCGCGCCTTCGGCGGCGCCGGCCACCTGGAGGATGGAGTTTTCAGCACGGCTTACTCCTCGCTCGGCCTGCTTGCGGCCTGGGTCCTGCGCCAGGACGGACGCGCAATCCCGCTCGAGCCGCCGGAGTTGCGCGAGGAAGTGAGCGCCGCGCTCAAACTGGTCGAGAAGCGCCATTCATCCGCGCCACTGAAGCCCGCGCGAGAGCAAGTCGAAGTGGCCGGCAGTGCACCGGCGGCCGATCACTCCTCGGGCCCGGTCGCGCCGGAGCGCTTCGCGCTCCTGCAAGCCCTGCTCGCCCATCTTCTGACCGCCTGCGGCGAGAAGAACGAGACGGAGATACCCGCAAGCGAGATCGTCACGAGCCTGCGCATCCCGCTCGAAGATCTCGAGGAGCATCTCTCGATGCTCAATCTCGTCAACTTCGGCGGCGGCTGCTACACCGTCTACGCGGAGCTAGACGGCGACACGGTGCGCATCGACAAGGAGTTGTTCGGCGACACCTTCCGCGCCTCGCCGCGGCTGACGCCGCTCGAAGCACGGGCAATCCGGCTGGCGCTGGAGTTCGTGGGGCCGATGATCGCCGCCGACGCGCACTCCCCGCTCGAGCGAGTGCGCGGCAAGCTCGAAGAGACCTTTGGACAGTTCGATCTCTTTCAGACACCGGAGCCGCAGGTGAGCTTGGCCGAGGAGGATCTGATCGCCCGCCTGGCCGAAGGCATCCGCCTGCGCAAGCTGGTTGAGCTGGAATACCTGAAGGAAGGCGCCGAAACACCTTCGCTGCGCCTGGTCGAGCCCTATGCGCTCGAGCGAAAGCTGCCGTACTGGTACGTGCACACCTGGGATCGCTCGACCGGCGGCGAGCGCAGCTTCCGCCTAGACCGCATGCGCAGCGCCCATCTCACCGGCGAGAACTTCGAGCAGCGGCCCGGATTCGAGCCGCGCGGGCTCCGCGATGCGCGACAGGCGCGCGTTTGGTACTCGCCGAAGGTGGCCCGCTGGCGCCTGGAGCGAGGTGGCGCACACGAGCTCGTCGACGGAGCCGCCCTGGCCGAGACAGCGGTCGGAAGCCCGGAATGGCTGGCCGGGGAGATCCTCTCCTATCGCGGTGAGGCGGTCGTGCTCGAGCCCGACGATCTGCGTGCGCTCGTCGCCACCCGGGCGCACGAGCTGGTCGGCGTTTTCAGCGACGCGCAGTAGACTCGCGCAGGCGATTCAGCGCCCAGCGGGCGTGCTCGGCGAGCAGCTCGTCCGTGCCGCCCGCGTAGCGCACGAGCAACGGCTCGTGCTCGCTCGTGCCGGTGCTCGCCAGAGCCACCAGGGCGTTCCGGCGCAGATAGCGCGGATCCCGGCGCGGGAAATAGAGCCTCTGGTAGCGAGCCACCAGCTCCCTGTCATCGGCGGTCAACCAGTCTTCCAGCGAAACCAGTGGCTCCGCCGCGCCAAGCGCCAGCTTTCCCCTTCGTTTCTCGGCGCCGCGGTTCCAGGGACAGACCTGTTGGCAGATATCACAGCCGTAGACGCTCGCGCCCATTCGTTGGCGCGCCGGCTCGGGCAGCGCCGTGCGCGCTTGCGTCCAGTACGAGAGGCAGCGCCGCGCGTCGAGCACGCCCTCCTGCACGATCGCCCCGGTCGGGCAGGCCTCGATACACAGTCGGCAGGCGCCGCAGTCTCGTCCCAGCGGCTCCCCCGGCTCGATCGCAACGTCGCTTACAAGCGTCCCGAGCACAATCCAGGAACCGAGTCGCGGAGCTATCACCAGCCCGTTCTTGCCGAAGAAGCCGACACCGGCGCGCACGGCGGCCTCGCGATCAACGTGCTCGTTGGCGTCAACCAGGACGCGATAGGTGCCGCCGATACGCTCACCGAAAGCCGCGAGCTTGAGCCGGAGCTCGGCGTAGTGGTCGCGCCAGGCATGCCGCGCCAGGCGCCCCTCTCCCGCGCCCGGCTCGGGCCCCGGCAGGTAGTACGAGAGTGCCGCGGAGACGACACTGCGAGCTCCCGCGAACAGGCGCTCGGGGTGGCAGGAGACCTCCGGGTGCGCGAGAGTGAAGCTCATGTCCGCGAACAACCCCTGCGCCCGCCGCTCGGCGATCACGCGCTCCGTGCTCTCGTAAGGCTCGGCCGGCGCCGCGGAGGCAGCGTCCAGACCTAGCTCCAAGGCGATCTCTTGAAGCCGAGCTGCATTCATCAGGCCATTGTGACGCGACCCGGCACTCGGCAGCGGAAGATGGCCAGCTTGGACAGACCCGCCTTGACGGATGAGAAGCGGCGGCCGCGGCTCAGTAACCGAAACCCAGCAAAAGCTTGGCGTCCTCGGACATTCGCTCGGGCGTCCAGGGAGGATCCCAGATCAACTCCAGCGCCACCTTCTTGACCCTCGGTAGCTCGCGCATCGCCTCCAGGATCTGCTCGTGGATGAGCGGGCCGGCCGGACAGCCGATCGAGGTCAGGCTGTAGAGGACAGTGACGGCGTCGTCCACGATCTGAACGTCGTAAAGGAGGCCGAGCTCGACGATGTCAAGCCCCAGCTCCGGGTCGAATACCTGGCGCAGGGCATCGGTGACGTCCTCGGCAGTGAGCACCGTTCCAGTCTATCTACCGGCGAAAGCTCGCCCGCGAGGCCACCGCGAACGGCATGACGGGCGCGGCTCACGTAACGCCATCCCCAGTTCTCACACCCCGAACACTGACCACAACTCACGGCCAGCCCGCCCCGCTCTTAAGGAGCAGACGAGGCATTCGCGCCGCAGGCGCGGTGACTCGTACGACCGATCTCGCCGAAGAAAGTCGCCAGACTTTCTTCGGTAACTATGCGCTTCCGAGCAAGCGAACCTCTTCGCGCCGCTCGCGGGCGAAGAAGTGAATGCTGTCGATGAAGCGCACCCAGTTGCAGCGAGTGCACATGACCAGGGTGTGAGTGCGGGCGCTGTCGGCGTAGAAGCGCACGCCGCGCAGAAGATCGCCACCCGAGACGCCGGTCGCGGCGAAGATGATCTCGCCCGGCACCAGGTCGGTCGTGCTGAAGATGCGCTCGATATCGTCGATGCCGGTTGCCTTGGCCTGCTCGATCTCGCGCCTCGATACGGGCCAGAGCTGAGCCTGGAGCTCGCCGCCCAGACAGCGAAGAGCCGCTGCAGTGAGCACTGCCTGGCGCGTACCGCCGATGCCGATCGCCAGATGGTCGTTCGTACCTCGGATCGCCGCCGAGATCGATGCCGTCACGTCGCCGTCCGGGATCAACTTGATCCGCGCGCCGGCATGTCGTATCTCGTCGATCAGATCGTGATGGCGCGGCCGGTCGAGCACGATCGTAGTGATGTCGTTGGTGTTACGCCCGAAGGCCTTGGCGATCGCCACGACATTCTCGCCGACGGGCTTTCGCAGATCGATCTTGCCGCGGGCACGCGGCCCGACGGCCATCCGCCGCATGTACATGTCGGGAAGTGTCACGAACGCGCCGGGCTCGCCAACGGCGATCATCGACATCGCGCCCGGGCCTCCCCGGGCCACGACCTCGCGTCCTTCAAGAGGGTCTAGAGCCAGATCGACAGGCGTCCCACCGGCACCGATCTGCTCTCCGGCGGCAAGCGCTCCCTCGTCGGAGGCGCCAACTACGATGCGCCCGTCGATCGGGAGGCTCGAGAGCGTGCTCTGCATCGCGGCGAAAGCGGCCCCCTCGGCGCCCTCGCGGTCGGCCTGGCCCAACCAGCGGGCGCTGGCCAGAGCCGCCGCGTCGGTAGCCCGAGCGTAATGGCCGCAGATGCAGATCGAACCGGACGGCTCGGCGATGGGAGCTTCCTTCTCTTTTTTCGCTGTCTTGGACGTGCTCATTTCACCCCTTGTACGCGCTCAGCGCCTTCCAGTACCAGCTCGATCACCGCGCCGACGGTGCGATCGACGTTCTCATTCTCTATCACCGGGACGCTGGATTTGCGAGCGCGCTTGAGTAGGAAGTCCTGAACCTGGCGAATCTCACCGAGGCTGTGGAGGTACTTTTCGACCGGGCGAACGCCCTCGGTGGCGAGGTCGCGCACGAAGAAGTTCGAGGCGTGAACCTCCGCGTTGTAAACCGCGAGCTGGCATTGGATGACGAGCGCCCCCTCGATCTCGAGCGGCAGCATCCCCGGTACCAGGTGCACGCCCTCGAGCACCATTGACCATCCCTCTTCGAGCGCTCGGTCGATCGACGCGCGCACGCCCACGAGAACGTTCTTCGTCTGCTGGAGGAAACCGCGAATGAGCGGATCTCCCTCCTCGCGCTCGGCCTCCGGCAGCGCCTCCCAGGCCTTGAAGCTGGAGTAGTGGATGGTGGGCATGAACTCCTCGGAGAAGAAGGCGCGCATCGTCTGGCGGATGAAATCGGTCGAGGAGAGGCGGGTGATACCGAGCCGGTGAGCGACCTCCGCGGCGATCGTCGTCTTGCCGGTGCCGGTGGCGCCGCCGATCAGCACGATCAACGGCATGTCGAGCTGGTCGAGATCGCGGTAGCGGCGCAGGCGCTCGACCGCTTCGTGACCCTCGACCGGGCCGAGCGTCTCGATCGCCAGCTCATGCAGGCGCTCCAGCTCGACGACGCGCTCGTCGCGCTTGGCCAAGTCGATCTCCACCTGCCGCGCCAGCTCGTAGGCGCGCACGCCGCCGACACCGACGGCGATCAGAGCCCGCGCCATCAGGCCTTTCGAGTAGGGCAGGCTCTCGTCGCCCAGCGGGAAGGGGTTGTGACGGTGCTGGGTCATGCGACGGTCGCTTTCGCGCGCGCCTGCTGCGCAAGCTCCAGAAGCGCGGGCTCGAGCTCGGCCTCGCCCTCCAGCGGAACCAGCTCGTTGTCGACGAGACCAACCTCGCAGCCTCGCCTCATCGCTTCCTCGATCACGACGTCGACCGCAGCCGCCTTCAGCTCGACCAGGAAGACCTCGGCCTCGATCTGTACCAGCTCTTCGGCCAGCTCGCGGCGGCGGGCGAGGTTGCCCGAGACGTGGACGACCTCGGCGCCATAGGTGCGCTCGAGAAGCTCGCCGAGAGGGCGGAGCGCCTCCTTCGGCGCGGTGGTGAAGAGCGCCACCTTCTTCCCTGCTACCGGCACGAGCGGACGCGGGCGCATCGAAGTGGCGATCAACTGGAGATCCGGCCGCAGCGCGGCGATCGCGCGGCGAAGCTGCTCGAGCCGCTCGCCCGGCTCGGCGAAGCTCAGCACGACAAGGTCGGAGATGAGAATGCGATAGGCGTTCAGGTAGCCACAGGCCAGCTCCACGTCCTGATGAGCGCTCACAACGAGCACACGACGATCGCTGGCGATCGGTGGCAAGGCGGCGCCACTACCTTCGAAGATAACCAACTCCGGCTGGCGCTCGAGCGCCAGCTCGGCCGCCTGAGCCACGTTCGAGTAGCCGACTGCGCCGGCCAGGCCGCCGCCACAGCGGCGCGCCCCGACGCTGACAATCTCGCCCAGCAAGGCGTCTTCCAGATAGTCCGACGCCGCGTGCTGTCCGGCGCGCGCCAGCTCGAGCAGCTCCTCGACGCTCGGCGGTGTCTCGCGCAGCTCGGGCTCGGGCGGCCCGCCGCGCCCCATCGCCACGACCACCACGTCGAGCTTTCGCGCGCAAGCGCGGGCGAGCTGTATCGCCAGCGCCGTCTTCCCCACTCGCTTGCCGGTGCCGATCACGCTCAGGCTGGGGAGGCCGAAGGGCTCGAGCGCGGGCGGATCGAAGCGAAAATCCGCGCCCGTATAGGGCAGCCCAAGCGCCAGCACCATACTCGCGGCGGCCAGGCGCTCTCGCGGGCCCAGAACGGGCTCGTCGGAAAGATCGACGACGATCTCGGGCGAGTAGGCCTCGATTCCCTGCTCGATCGAGGCGACGAGCGGCACGCCGTAGAGCTTCTCCCCCGTCTCTGCCGGCGAGCGAAGCTTTTCCCCGCCGCCCATGTTGACGCAGCAGACGAACTCGTAGGGCAGGGCCTTCAACGCGTCGCGCACGACCGGCGGGTAGTGCTCACCGTCGATCAGCGCAAGCGCGGCGGTCTTCATCGAGTGGTGACCTCGTCTTCGATCGAGGTCGTGAACTTGCGGAACTCGAGTGTGTCGGTGTCGAACTCGATGATGCGCACGGTTCCGTGGAAGGGGTACCTGCGATCGATCGAGATCCTCTTCCCGTCGAACTCGATCACGTTGTAACAGGGCCTGGTGTTGCCGCGCAGCCTAAGCGACGAGACCGTGCCCGCGTTGACGACGAACAGGTTCTCGAGCTTCCAGGCATAGGGAACGTGCTTGTGACCGGTCAGGACCAGGTCCACGCCCGCGCGCTGCAAGCACTCGAGTGTGTCGCCGGCGTCGTGCACGATGTTGCGCTCACGGCCGGTGCCGGGCACCGGAAGCAGGTGATGGTGCAGGACGAAGATGCGCAGCTTGGCCGGGTGTTTGAACTGCTCCTCGATCCAGCGATAGCGGCCACGACCGATCTGCCCGTAGTCGAGATCGGGAGCGGTCGAATCGACCGCGACGATACTGACCGGTCCTTTGTGCAGAACCGAGTTGCGCTCGCCGAAGAGCTGCTCGAAATGGACGTAACCGACATTACGGGCGTCGTGGTTACCGGGGATGATGACCATGTTCTCGCACTCGATCCGCTCGAGATAGGAGCGCGCCATCGCGTACTCTCCCTTGAAGCCGAAAGTGGTCAGGTCGCCCGAGCAGACGACGACGTCGGGAGCGAGGTCGTTGACCTCCGAAATCGCCCGTTCCAGCAGGTTGGGCACGAAGTGCAACCCGCCACAGTGCAGATCGGAAATCTGGGCGATCCTGAAAACGCGACCGTCGTTCCGGCCCGGCATGGCAGAAGTGTATGCCGCGCGGAGCGGTTGGGGAAACCCCCCCTTCGCTCGAGCCTCCACACCGATGACCCGCTGGCGCGTCCGACCGGGTTGCTACCCTTGCCTGTAGATGGGCTTCGAAAGCGCCGATTTCCAGGCAGATCGCGGTTCGAAAACCCCCAGGTTCGCGAACCAGGCCGAGGTCGAATGCGCGCGGATCCTCGATTACTACCGGATCGCTTGGGAGTACGAGCCCACCTCTTTCGTGCTCGAGCGCGACGAGGAAGGCCGGGTCAGCGAGGCGTTCACGCCCGACTTCTACCTCCCCGAGCAAGATCTCTACCTGGAGATCACGGTCATGAAGCAGTCGCTCGTGACGCGCAAGAACCGCAAGTTGCGCAAGTTGCGAGCACTCTATCCGGGAGTCCGCGTCAAGCTCTTCTACCGGCGCGACGTGCAGCGCCTGGCCGAGCGTTTTCGCCTCGATCTGGCCTCCTGAAGCAGCTTCGCGTGACGGCGAAGCACCTCTCTCCCGGGCAGGCGCGCGAGGCCTGGCCCCCCGGCGCGGGGCCGAATCGGGAAGGATGTCGGTATAGAGGAGCGAGAGACGACGGCTGAGAGCTCGATCATCGGTGAGATCTACCTACGGCGGGAGGAGATCGCCGGCCGCGTGCACGAGCTCGGGGAGGAGATCGCGCGCGACTACCAGGGCAGAGAGCCAATTCTGGTGGCGCTGCTCAAGGCCAGCGTGGTCTTTCTCGTCGATCTCTCACGCGCGCTCTCCATCCCTCACACGATCGACTTCGTCGAGTTGGCCGGGTTCACCGCGGCGGCCGTCGGTGGGCAACAGCGAATCCGCCTGCTCAAGGATCTCGACATCGACATCACCGACCGCAACCTGATCATCGTCGAGGACGTGGTCGATACGGGGCTCACGCTCAACTACCTGACCCGCGTGCTGGCGTTACGCCTGCCGACCTCGATCGCCATCGCCACGCTCTTCGACCGCCCCTACCGAAGATTGGTCGACGACCTGCCCGTTCGCTACGTCGGCTTCACCGTCCCCGACGAGCTCTTCGCCGGCTACGGCTTCGACCTCGACGAGCGCTTCCGCAATCTCCCCGACATCCACCTCACAACGGGTACGCAGGCGAATCGGTAGGCCCCTACGGCGGGCGAGCTCGGATCGTCTGGGCCGGCGCGAAGTCGAGCTAGGCCGCGCGGCGATCGGGCACTCGGTAGCCGTGATCTACGCAGAGCCGCCCGAGATCATCTTCGGTCAGGGCGTCACAGTAGCCCTTGCCATAAGCGGCGCGCATGAAGGCCGCGACGACCTCCAGGTTCCACTCCTCGATCTCGATCGTCTCCTTCCATAGATCCGAGAGCCTGGTATCGATATCCAGCTCGAGCAATTCGATCCTCGAAGGAGCCCTCTCCACGGGCTTAAGCCTAGGCATAGGGTCGGACGGCCTTTGCGTCCGACCTACGACCAATCGACCGCAGCATTCGTCTACCGCTCGTTGATAGCGGACGAAGAAACGAATAGGCTTGCGCATTCAGTTCCGGCCGGGAAAAGGAGCTCCCTTGAAACGACTAGCCGCGGGTCTCGTGCTTCTCACGCTTGCGATCGCAGCCGCCGGATGCGGTGGTAGCAACGCGAGTACCCCGCCGCCCTCGCAACCGTACTCAGCCAACGGCGTCTCGCTGAAATACCCTCAGAGCTGGAAAGCTATCGATGTGACCCAACTGGGTACCTTCGATCTCACGAAATGGAACTACCTCGCCACATTCGAGAGCGTCGACAGCAGCATCGCTACGGTCGTCACGGTCGCGATACGCATAAACTCGTCGGCCTCGCTGGAAGAGGTCGCAAGCTCCGAGGCGCAGGTCTGGGGCGGCGAGGCGAGCGAGAGCACGCGCACGGTTGACGGAGTGCAGGCGAAGGTCGTCACCACCAAGGCGAACTCGGAAAGGCAGACCGTGCTCACCTTCTTCACGAAGGGCGGCGCGGTATACGAGGTCAACTTCAGCAGTACCAACCAGCACTTCGCGAGCGAGAAACCCGCGCTCGACCTGGTCTTGGACAGCCTCAAGATCTAGCGGGCAGCGGCGGTCGTTATAACCAGACTGAGAGTCCTCGCGGGCTGTATAGCCCGTTTTATGCGGGTGCCGTGCCGCACGGGAACGACTCGGGTGAGACTGAGCGGGCTTCCCGCGCCCGAGTCTGGCGAATAATCCGAGATTTTAACTATCGACATTCGTACGGTTAGCGTTGCCGTTGAAAAGAGCTACCGAGAAACCCCTAGGAATAGGAATGGCTCATATGAAACGACTTGGATGCATACTAATTGTGGCTACCCTTGTACTCGCTTTATCCGCCTGTGGGGGGAAAACTTCGGGCTCGACGGCCAAGATTGAGTCTCAGCCATATTCGGCCAACGGCGTCAGTTTCGACTACCCAAAGAACTGGCAGACCATCTCCTCTAGTCAGCTCAGCGTACAGGCCACCGATTGGAACTACCTGGCCATCGTCTCAGATGGCACCAACGGTGGCAGCCTGGCGGCTGTTATCAAGCTGCGGCCTCAGGATACGGTCGAAAGCGCTGTTTCCGACGCGAAGCAATTCAAAAATTCAGACGTCCAGGAGAACGCGGTGACCGTCGCGGGAGTACCGGCAACCCAGCTCGTCTCCACGGGAAGCACTATCTCCGGCGACAAGGTGACATCGAGAACGATTATCTTCGAGAAGAATGGAGCCGTCTACGAGCTCAACTTCGCGACCAAGACCGACAAGTACGAGAGCGAATCGCCGAAGTTCGACCTGGTGATGAAAACCCTCCAGCTCTGACGCCCGAGACCCTTTCGTGAAGCCGATTGGGGAATATCGCTAGCATCCAGATCATGCTCAAGCCCGAGGTCTTCAAGGCCTACGACGTGCGCGGGATCTACCCGACGGAGATCGACGAAGAGGGCGCCTACGCGATCGGGCGCGCCTACGTCGAGGAGTTTCAGCCGAAGCGCATCGCGATCGGCCGCGACATGCGCATGTCGGGACCGCAGATGGTCGCCGCGCTCACCGACGGAGCCACCGACGGCGGCGCCGAGGTGCTCGACATCGGGCAGATCGGTACCGAGATGCTCTACTTCGCGGTCGGCTCGCTGGAGCTGGACGGCGGCATCACCTGCACGGCCTCGCATAACCCCAAGGAGTACACGGGCTTCAAGATCGTGCGCGCGGGCGCGCTGCCGGTGGGAGGCGACTCGGGACTGACCGAGGTGCGCGACCGCGCCCTGAGGGGCTTCGGCGAGGTCGCCCACAAAGGCAGCGTAGAGAAGAAGGACATCTGGCCGGCTTTCGTCGAGTGCGTCTTCTCCTTCGTCGACCCGAGCGCGATCAAGCCGCTGCGGGTGGTCGTGGACGCGGCCAACGGCATGGGCGGAAGGATGCTCGAGCCGATCCTCGAGCGCCTGCCCCAGATCGACGCGGTGCGCTGTTACTTCGAGCCGGACGGATCTTTCCCCAACCACGAGCCGAACCCGCTTCTGCCCGAGAACCGCGAGTTCATCATCGCCAAGGTCAAGGAGGAGAAGGCCGACCTGGGCATCGCCTTCGACGGGGACGCCGACCGCTGCTTCTTCGTCGACGAGAGCGGCGAGTTCGCGCCAGGAGATTTCGTCACCGCGATCTTCGCCGAGACCTTCCTGGCCAAGGAACCGGGCGCCAAGATCATCTACGACGTCCGCGCCAGCTGGGCCGTCCCGCACACGATCGAGCAGGCAGGCGGTACGGCGCTGATGAATCGAGTCGGCCATGCCTTCATCAAGCACCGGATGCGCGAGACAGGCGCTGTCTTCGGCGGCGAGGTCTCGGGTCACTACTACTTCCGCGACTTTTCCAAGGCCGACTCGGGGGTCATCCCCGCGCTGCTGATGCTGGAGTACGTCTCGAAGCAGGGGAAGCCGCTCTCGGAGATCCTGCGCCCCTACCGCGAGCACTATTTCATCACCGGCGAGATCAACACTCGCGTCTCGGACGTGGCCGCCAAGCTCGCCGAGCTCGAGCGGCACTTCTCGGCCCAGGGCAAGGTCACGCACCTGGACGGGCTATCGGTGGACGCCGACGACTGGCACTTCAACGTCCGGCCCTCGAACACCGAGCCGCTGCTGCGCCTCAACCTCGAAGCGCTCTCTCCGGATCTGATGGAGAAAAAGCGCAACGAGGTGCTCTCGATCATCCGCGAGTGAGCGTCGTCCGCTTCTCTACTTCGCGACCGTCCAGTAGAAGAGCGAAGTAGCTACGGCGGCCATGACGAAGCCGATGGTCAGAACGGCGACGGCGAGCGCTTCCAGTAGGCGCGCGTGCCCTGATCTCCTCTCTGGGCGGTCATTCGGTTTGTAGGCGGCGGAGATACGGCGATCTTCGAGCTCGGGCATGGCGCTCGATTGTACGAGGCGGGTGCGGACAAGAACCGCGAAACGGCGGCGGCGGACCCGGCTATGACGGCGTGACGCGGTAGACGTCGAAGACCGCGTCCACGTTCCTGAGCGCGTTCATCAGCGTCTTCAGCGCCTTGACGTCGCCGAGCTCGGCCGTGTACCAGTTCTTGGCCATCTGGTCCTCGACCGTACCGCCGTAGGAGACGATGTTGGCGCCGTGCTCGGAGAAGGTGCGGGCCACGTCCTCGAGCAGGCGTGGGCGGTCCCAGGCCGAGACGGCGATCTGGACGCGGAAGCACTGCGTCGTGCCACCGTCCCAGTCCACGCGCGTGAAGCGTTCGGGGTTGCGGCGGAGTGCCTTGACGTTCGGGCAGTCGTCGCGGTGGATGGTGATCCCCTTGCCCATCGAGATGTAGCCGACGATCTTGTCGCCCGGCACTGGATTGCAGCACTTGGCCAGGCGCAGTAGCACGCTCGGGTCGTCTACCCCCTGCACGCGGATGCCGAGGTTGTTGGAAGCTGTCGCTCTTCGCGTGCGCGACTTTCGCTCGGGCAGCGTCTGTTCGGGAACCGCTTCGTCGATCTTGAGCCGCTGGATGACCTTGTTGACGACCTGGCTGGCCGGTACCTTGCCCGAGCCGAGTGCCTGGTAGAAGTCGTCGGCCTTCTTGAAGCCCATCTCGCGGATGACCTGCGCCAATACCGACGAGCCCACGAGGCGCCGGTAGGGAAGGTTCTGCGCCTTGAGCGCATGCTCGAGCGAATCGCGTCCTTTCTGCTCGGTCTCGCCGCGGGTCTGCGAGCTGATCCAGTGGCGGATCTTGTTGCGGGCACGCGAGGAGACGGCCAGCGAGAGCCAGTCGCGCGAGGGACCGCGCGGCGAGCGCGAGGTGAGGATCTCGACGAAGTCACCGTTCGCCAGGCGGTAGTGCAGCGGCACGATGCGCCCGTTGACCTTGGCTCCGACGGTGCGGTGGCCGATATCGGTGTGCACCGCGTAGGCAAAGTCGATTGGAGTCGAGCCGGCCGGAAGCGTCTTGACCTCGCCCTTGGGCGTGAACACGTAGACCTCGTCGACGAAGAGGTCGGAGCGGAAGGTGCGCATAAACTCGCCGCTGTCGGCGCTTCCGGGCGTAGCGTGGGAGTCGACCAGCTGTTTGACCCAGGCCAGCCATTCCTCTTCCTGCAACTTGGCCGAGCGCTCGCGCTTATAAAGCCAGTGGGCGGCAATTCCGAGCTCCGCCTCCTCGTGCATCTCGCGCGTCCTGACCTGGATCTCGAGCGGCCTGCCCTCGGGCCCGATCACGGTCGTATGCAGCGAGCGATAGCGGTTCGCCTTGGCCATCGCGACGTAGTCCTTGAAGCGCCCGGGCATCGGCTTCCAGAGCGAGTGGATCAGGCCGAGGGCGCCATAGCAGTCGCGGGTGCCCTCCTCGCCTGTGCGCTCGACGATCACTCGCATCGCCGTCAGGTCGTAGATCTCGTTGAACTCCTTGCCCTTGCGGGCCATCTTGTCGTAGATCGAGTAGAAGTGCTTGGCCCGGCCGGAGATGTCCGCCGGAATGTCCAGCTTGTCGAGCTCGGCCTTGAGCAGGGCGGCGGCCTCGCGCACGTGCGCCTCGCGGTCGGAGCGCTGCTCGCTGACCATCGCCTTGATCTCGGAGTACTTGCGGGGGTGCAATACTTGGAAGGCGAGATCCTCGAGCTCCCATTTCAGGGTATGGATACCGAGACGGTGAGCGAGCGGCGCGTAGACCTCGAGCGTCTCGCGCGCCTTCTGCACCTGCTTCTGCTTGCCCAGGTACTCGATCGTACGCATGTTGTGCAAGCGATCGGCGAGCTTGATCAGGATGACGCGCATATCGCTCGCCATCGCCACGATCATCCTGCGGTAGTTCTCGGCCTGAGCCTGCTCGCGACTCTGGAACTGAATCCGGGTCAGCTTGGTCACGCCCTCGACCAGGCGCGCGATCTCCTCGCCGAACTCCTCTCGGAGCTCGGCGACCGAGACACCCGTGTCCTCGACCACGTCGTGCAGGAGCGCGGCGGCCACGGTCTGCTCGTCGAGGTGCAGCTCGGCGCAGATCTTGGCGACGCCGAAGGGGTGATTGATGAAGTCCTCGCCCGAGCGACGTTGCTGCCCTTCGTGCGCCGTGGCGGCGAACTCGAAGGCGCGGCGAATCAGATCCCGATCGACCTCCGGGTTGTAGGCCTCTATCTCGGCGAGTAGCTCCTCGACGAGGTGCTCGTGCCGCTGGGGGGCATCCAGAACAGTCATCTTCTAAGTGTATTGTCGGCTCAATGCCTCGGGCCTACATCCCCTACTAGAATTGTGGGCCATGAGCGTCTCGATTCGATCGCTCAAAGAGGAAGATCGCCCCTGGGTGGTCGAGTTGATGCGCGAGCGCTGGGGCAGCGAGGTCGTCGTCAGTCGCGGTAAGGCCCGCGACGCCAGCCTGCTCGAGGGCGTCGTGGCGGAGATTGAGGGTGAGCCGGCGGGCCTGGCGACCTATGAGATACGCGGCGGCGAGTGCGAGCTGGTCACGCTCGACAGCCTCGAGGAGGGGGACGGCATCGGCTCCGCGCTGCTTGCCACGGTGGCGAACACGGCCTGGAAGCAGGGCTACCGCACGCTCTCGGTCGTGACCACCAACGACAACGTGCGAGCGCTGGGCTTCTACCAGCGCCGCGGCTTCGTCCTGACCGCGCTGCGTAAGGGCGCGATCGAGAAATCACGCCGACTCAAGCCGGAGATTCCCCAGCTTGGTTACGACGACATCCCGATCCGCGACGAGCTCGAGCTGGCGCTGGATCTCCGCAAGAGCCGAGCCTAAATTGCCTTAGGCGGCGGCTACGGCCGGTTCGCCCTCGGCAAGCAGCGCTCTGAACGTCTCCGATTCGAGCAGGTTGCGGCGGCCGGCGTCCTCTTCCAGCAGCCCTGCCTCGGCGAAGATGGTGCGCGTCTGCTCGTCCCAGCTCTCCTCGCCGGCGCGCCAGCTGGCGATGAGCCGATCGCGCAGCTCTTCGTAGCGCGGCGCCTCGTCGAAGATTCGCCGCACCACGAGCTGTGGGGCGACGGTCCCGTTCCAGCGATTCTCCTCCAGCCGGAAAACGAGGTCATAGCGGCCGACGCGCCGGAAGCGGTCGAGTTGCTTGCCCATTCCGAAGGCGATCGCGCTACCCGCGTCGCAGCCGTCCAGGCGGACACGAAAGCGCAGGTGCTTGCCGTCGCCGCAGCCGGCCAGATCGGTCAGCTCGCATCCCGGCGCTAGCAGCGTCACGCCAGGATTACCGATTCCGAAGGGCGCCAAGCGTGCGAGCTCCTGGCAGAGATCGAGCTTCAGCTTGGTCCGCGGCGGCACGATCGCATCGACCTTCGTGACCGGCACGAGGTCGACGTCGGAGAGCGCCTCGGTGGCAAAGATGGTGAAGGACTCTTTGAATTCCTCGAGATTTTCGGGTCGGATCGAGAAACCGGCCGCCGCACGGTGACCACCGAAGCGCTCGAGCAGGCTCGAGCAGGCGACTACGCCGCCGTGCAGATCGAAGGCCGGAATCGAGCGCCCCGAGCCCTTCCAGTCGCCGTCCGAGCCGGCGACGAGCACCACCGGGCGCGCGAAGCGCTCCACCAACCGGGAGGCGACGATTCCGATCACGCCTTCATTCCAGTCCGCGCCGGCGATCACGTAGGCGCGCCGGCTCCGCATCGACTCGGGCCAGGATTCGACCTGCTGCACTGCCTCGCGCAGGATCCCGTCCTCTACCACCTGGCGCTCGCGATTCAGCTCTTCGAGCTTCCGCGCCTGACGGCTTGCCTCCTCTTCGTCCTCGCCGAGCAGAAGCTTGAGCGCCAGATCGGGATGACCGAGTCGGCCGGCGGCGTTGATCCGCGGCGCCAGGCGAAAGCCGATCTGGCCCGTGTCTATCGTCGCCGGATCGACGCCCGCCACGCGCATCAGTGCGCGCAAGCCCGGCCTGGTCGTTCGGCCAAGCCGTTTCAGCCCGGCCGTAACGAGCCACCGGTTTTCGTCGAGAAGCGGCACGACGTCGGCGATAGTCGCGAGGCAGACGAGATCGAGCTCGTTCTGGAGAAACTCCGAATCGGCGCCGAACAGCGCCTCGCCCAGCTTGTAGACAACGCCGGTTCCACAGAGCCCGGCAAACGGGTAGTCCGACGGGCGCGGCGCCACGATCGGACAGTCGGGCAACCGCTCGCCTGGCCGATGATGGTCGGTGACGATCACCTCCAACCCCAGCTCGGCGGCCTTCGCCACCTCGTCTATCGCCGTGATGCCGCAGTCGACCGTGAGTACGAGTGAGCAACCGTCACCGGCAAGCCGCTCGAGCATTCCCGGAGTGAGCCCGTAGCCCTCGTCGAAGCGGCTCGGCAGCGCCCAGCTCACGTCGGCGCCGATCTCCCGCAACAGATGGACAGCAAGCGCGGTCGCCGCGACCCCGTCGACGTCGTAGTCGCCGTGCACGCAAATCTTCTCTCCGGCGCTCACGGCAGCGCGAATGCGCTGCACGGCTTGGGCCATGTCGCCGAGCGCGAAGGGATCGTACCCGGGCGCCTCGGCGGCGAGAAATGCACGCGCGCGTTCGGGCTCACTGAGGCCGCGGCGAACGAGCACCGAGGCGGTCAGCTCGCTCAACTCGAGCTCGCGCGCCAACCTCCGCACTTCGTGCAAATCGGCCGGCTCGATCGTCCAGTTTCCCTCTTGCATGGGAGGAGAACGCTAGGCCCACGACCGGACAGACACCGTCGGCTCGTACGGAGCCTCGCGTCGTCGTAACGCAGCTAGCCCGGCGAGAGACTCGGCGCGAAGAAATAAAGATTGAGACAAGAACCGGACGGAGCCCTCCGGGTTGGGCCCCGTCCGGTTCGTTGTTCCGTTCAGGAGGTTGTTCGGTAAGTCGTGTTCTATGTCTTACGAAGAGCCGAACTTCAAGTCACGCCGCATCAATGCTTTCTCTCACTGCTCACCGTAAAACCGGTCTGTAAAGAAACCCTAAAGACGATAGGGCGGGTTTTCCGCTTTTCGCAGACCGGCCCGGGGCTATCCTGGTTTCGTGGCACGACAACCCAACTACCGCTCCGGCAACGACTATGTCGTCGAGTTCCTCGACTACCGCTTCTCCTTCGGTAGCAGTGATTTCGAGGAGCGCGTGACCGCCGCCGCGGTACGGCTGGAGCTCGTTAGCGGTAACGACCTGGGCGAAGGCGAGACGGCCGACCTGGTCGAGCTGGTGGCCAGCCCGATCGGACAGATTTCCGAGCCGCGCAGCGATTTCGGTCGCTACCTGGCCGAGAACTGGGAGAGAGTCTCGCTTGTCGACGGGGAGTCGCTCGTCTACTGGCTGCGTAAGCTCGTCTTCCGCGGCGCCTGGCTCGATCACCGCGTCAAGCAGGGCTTGCTCGAGGTCGCCTGGGATGACGATCAGGCCGAATTCGGTTACCGCGACCCCTACGGCGATCGAACGCTGCTCGAACTGGCGCCTGTGCCTTCCTGGCGCTCGCTGCGGTATCGCGCCTAATCCCGACCCATCGGGGCGAGCGAATGGCATCGGTCGGTCAAGCGACCGTCACCAGCTTGCGCGCTCGGCGAGCCCGAGGGCGTACTCGGGCCACCAGGTTCCCGAAGCCGGCCCTCCCTCACAACTCCCGTCCGACTCGCCGGGCAGTTTGATCCACAGATAGGCGTCAGCGAGACGAGAGGCTGTTTTAGCGGTCGGGCGCTGGCCGAGCGCGCGGCCGGGCGGGTTGCACCAGGACTCCTCACCGCTCGCGGGTCCGAGACCGTTCCGACTCGTGTCGACCACGTAGTGCTTGCGCCCGAGCAGGCGCGCGAGCCGATTGCCGTAAGTAACGCTCGCGGCGGTTGTCTGGAAGTTGGAGACGTTGAGCGCGAAGCCGCGCGCAGCGGCAACGTCGGCCTTGCGCAACCTCTTCGCCATCAGCGAAGGCGACTGCCAGGCGGAGTTGCCGGCGTCGAGGTAGATCGCGGCGTGCGGGTTGCGGGCGAGCCGCTTGACCGCGAAGCGGATCAGCGAATACCTGGCCGAACGGGCCGCGGGCCCGAGGCAGTCGAGGCCCGAAAGCGCGTCCGGCTCGATCACCACCGCCAGCTTGCGCGTACCGACGCCGGCCGCGAAATCGGAGATCCAGCGCCTGTAAGCGGAGCCGTTCTTCGCCCCGCCCGCCGAGTACTCGCCGCAGTCGCGCCGGGGAAGGTTGTAGAGCACGAACACCGGCAGAGCCCGCGCCCGGATGATCGTTCGGGTGCGGGCCGCGACTTCGTGCCTGAACGCCGTACCGGAATCGCCTCCGAACCAGTCAGCCTGCGAGGTGGAGGCGATCTTCTCCATCTGCAGCGCGTCTTCGGGGCGACTCGTGCGCCACTCGGCAACCTGGCGAGCCGCGTTCGAGTTGGGATCGACGTAGAGCTTGGCCCCGACAAACGGATTGCTCGAGGCGTGCACTGCTCTGCCGGTTGCGGAAAGAACGAGCCAGCCGGTCAACGCGACGACTGCTACGAGAAGGCGCGCGCGCTTCATAACGAGTCAGAGTAAACGAGAGCGAGCCGCAGAATGCGGCTAGAAAAGGCTCACGTCGTCGGCAGGAGCCGGCGCGCCGAGGTGCGCACGCCCGGACTTGGTGACGATGCGGCCGCGGTTGGTGCGCTGGATGAAGCCGAGTTGCAGCAGATAGGGCTCGTAGACGTCTTCGATCGTGTCCGGCTCCTCACCGAGGGCCACCGCCAGTGTCGAGAGCCCCACCGGCCCCCCATCGAAGCGCTCGACGATCGCCCGCAGCAGCTCGCGGTCGGTGTGCTCGAGCCCGACCTCGTCCACCTCCAGCAGCTCCAGCGCCTCGCGCGCGATCGCCGTGGTGACAACTCCCTGATGGCGCACCTCGGCCACGTCGCGGACGCGACGCAGGATGCGGTTGGCGATCCGCGGCGTGCCGCGCGAACGGGCGGCGATCTCGGAGGACGCCTGGGGCTCGATCTCGACGCCCAGTATGTGGGCCGAGCGGCGCACGATCGTGGCCAGATCCTCGACGCCGTAGTAATCGAGGCGAAAGGTCATGCCGAAGCGATTGCGCAGCGGCGTGGTGAGAAGCCCTGTACGCGTGGTCGCGCCGACGAGCGTGAAGTGCGGCAGGTCGAGCGTCAGCGTGCGGGCCGCCGGCCCCTGTCCGACGACGATGTCGAGACGGAAGTCTTCGAGCGCCGGGTAAAGAATCTCTTCGACCGCGTGATTGAGGCGGTGGATCTCGTCGATGAAGAGGACATCGCGCGCCTCAAGGCTGGTGAGGATCGCCGCAATGTCGCCCTTGCGCTCCAGTGCCGGGCCGGCGATGCAGCGGATGCCGACGCCAAGCTCCTCGCGCACGATGAAGGCGAGTGATGTCTTGCCCAGCCCGGGCGGTCCGACGAGCAGAACGTGATCGAGCGCCTCCTCCCTCCCCTTCGCCGCCTGGAACGAGATCGCCAGCGGCTCCTTGATCCGCTCCTGGCCAACGAACTCGCCCAGGTTGCGCGGGCGCAGTGAGCGCTCGATGTCGTCGTCTTCGGGCTTGATCGTTGGTGTCAGGAATGTCTCGCTCATCTCAGGCCGATCTCAGCGCCAAGCGCACGCGCTCCTCGGGCGGCAGCTCGGGATCGATCTTGGCCAGCGCCTGCTCGGCCTCGACGAGCGAATAGCCGAGCTCGACAAGCGCCTCGCGCGCGACGAGGTGCCTGTCGCCGCGGGCATCGCCGTAGGCAACCACTTCGCTTCCGGACAGTTTCTCTTTCAACTCCAGCACTACGCGCTGCGCCGTCTTTTTCCCGATGCCCGGGATGGCCTGGAAGCGAGCGGTATCTTCGCGCGCGATCGCGCGCCTGAGCTCGCCCGGGGTCGAGCCGGAGACGATCGCCAGCGCCACCTTGGGCCCGATTCCCGAGACCGAGAGGAGCTGGACGAATAGCTCGCGCTCCTCGGCATCGGCGAAGCCGTAGAGCGAGAGCGCGTCCTCGCGCACGTGTAGATAGGTCTCGACCGTTACCTCGCTGCCGTTGGCCTTGGCCAGAGCACGCGGAGTCGCGTGCACGAGGTAGCCGACCCCATTCACGTCGAGCAGCAATCCCTCCGCCCCGCGCCCGATCGGCCTGCCGCGCAGCCGCGCGATCATCCTGCCAGCCTCTCGAGCGGCGATGCCTGCGCATGGCAGATCGCCACCGCCAGCGCGTCGGCGGCGTGATCCGGTGTCGGGATCTCCTCCAGGTGAAGAATCGCCTTCACCATCCGCTGGATCTGGGCCTTGTCGGCCCGCCCATGACCGCAGGTCACCTGTTTGACCCGCGTCGGCGCATACTCGAAGCACTCAACGCCGGCCAGCGCGGCGGCGACGAGCACGGCGCCGCGCGCCTGCCCGACAGAGAGCGCGATGCGGGCGTCGGCGCCGACGAAGGACTCTTCGAGCGCAACGGCATCGGGCTGTTCGCGGGCAATCAGCTCGGCCACTCCTTCGAAGAGAGTCCGTAAGCGAAGCTCCAGCCGCGTGCCGGGCAACGTCCGCCACCAACCGTGGTCGATGGCCCGAAGGCGATTTCCGTTTCCTTGGACGATGCCGTACCCGCATGCAGCCGTGCCAGGATCGATGCCGAGAACCTTCACGACGAGACTCTAGGCCGTGTGCCGGACGACGCCGACCGGCACGGGCGCTACGAGATGCGGCGGCTCCAGTTCGCTCTCGCTCGTTCCCGGCAAGGTGCCGGCGGCCAATATCAAGGCTGCGACGGCAGCGGCAAGCAGCGCTTGCGCGAAACGAGACACGAGCTTCTCCCCCACTTCGATCCGGTTCCCCCTGCTCATGATTGTGTGCGGGCAGAACCGATCTGCCATCCCCATAACCGGAGAAACAAGCTGAGTTGACGACTCAACCGTCAACAAAAAAAGGGGGCGGACCCGACACCCCCCAGCGTCAAGGTCCGCCCGTAACCGCAAGCGCTGTTCTTACCGTAGTACAAGTTGTAGGTCTGCGCACGCCCTTACGTTTCCGCGCCGGTTTCGGCCGGAGAAAACTGCCGTTAGTCTCTCTGACCTGCCGACCGAGCAGCCGCTGGGGAGAGAGCGCCGGCAGATACTCGGGCCGGGTCAACCGCTCGCCTTCCTATCGATTGCGACTCAGAGCGAACCGGTTGACAGCGACGGCTCCACTCTTCAGCATCCTGCCCACTACATCCGAGCGAAAGAAGGTGGAGATGCACAAGCTTCTGAAGAAGCCCTCGCCGGCGATGGTCGTCGCCTGCCTGGCGCTGTTCTTGGCGTCGACTGGAACGGGCATTGCCGCGCACCACTACCTGATCACCTCGACCAAGCAGATCAAGCCGACCGTGCTCAAGAAACTCAAGGGCGCCAAGGGATCGAAGGGATCGAAGGGATCAACCGGGGCAATCGGGGCAACGGGGGCAACTGGACCCAGCGACGCCTGGGAGGCGAGAGCCGCGGGGTATCACACGATCACGAGTACGTCGTTCGACACGGTGACCGTGACGGTGCCGGCCGGCAGCTATGACATCAGCGGTACATCAAACCTACTGAACTGGGACGCGACGAATGTGGGCGGGATGCAGTGCATTCTGTATCACGGGGCCTCGCTCGCCGTCGACAAGTCCAACTACCTCGACGATGTGTGGGTGGTCGCCCCCGTGGACGTCGGGGGCACCTACGGGCCCGGTGCAGCGACGGCCGCAGTGCACGGGAGCTACACAACCACGGCGAGCACAACGATCTCACTCAACTGCAGCGCGTACGCCGGCACGAACGAGACTTCGAACAACGAGACGCTTAGCGCGATCGAGGTCGGGACGCTTCACTGACCATCGTGCCGTAGAGCTTCTTAATCGTAATGCCGGGCTCGCGGCTACAGGCGAGCCCGGCTCAGCGGTGACGAGACGCGTATGCCGTCGAAGTGCTCGAGCGAGGCGCCTCTAGGACGGCAGACTCGAACGGCGGATTAGGCCTTGCCGAAGGCTTTTACTTCCTGCGACGCAGACGATTTCACAACCGGCGGAGACACGGATTGGAGCAACGCCCCGGGCGACGCAACACCGGAACGACTTCCCTAGCCGGCAGCCGATTAGGAGGCGACGGCCTCGAGAATCGCCTCGGGGATGTCGAAGTTGGCGTAGACCTCTTGCACGTCGTCGAGCTCCTCGAGCGCCTCGACCAGCTTGACCAGCGTGCGGGCCGCCGACTCCTCTGTCAGCTCGACGGTCGTCTTGGGCAGCATCGTCAGCTCGGCCGATTCGATCGCAAAGCCCGCGTCCTCGATCGCCTGGCGCACCTCACGTAGCGCCTCGGGCGCGCTGGTGACCTCGAAGATCGAGCCGTCGCCCGCCACGTCGTCGGCGCCGCCCTCGGCGGCGGCCAGCATCAGGGTGTCCTCGTCCACCCCTTCGGCGGGCACGAGCACCACTCCGCGCCGCTCGAACATCCAGGCCACCGAGCCGTCGGTACCTAGATTGCCGCCGTACTTGGCGAAGGTGTGACGCACGTCCGCGGCGGTGCGATTTCGATTTTCGGTCAGCGCCTCGGCGATGATCGCCACGCCGCCCGATCCGTATCCCTCGTAGACGACCGTCTCGAAGGCCTGTCCGCCCTCGCCCGCACCTGCGCCCTTGGCGATCGCGCGCTCGATGTTGTCCTTCGGCATCGAATAGGAGCGCGCCTTCTCGACCGCGTTCTGCAGCGCGAGATTGCCGTCGGGGTCACCGCCGCCCTCCCTGGCCGCGACGATGATCGCGCGCGAGAGCTTGGAGAAGAGCTTGCCGCGCTTGACGTCCGCGGCGCCCTTCTTGTGCTTGATCGACGACCACTTGCTATGTCCGGACACTCGCTGCCTCCCGTGCTACCTCGCAGAAGAGCTCGTGGACGCGCGTATCGTCGGTGAGCTCAGGGTGGAACGCTGCCACAAGGATACGACCTTCGCGCGCAAGCACGGGGCGATCATCGTAACGGGCGAGAATCTCGACCGCTGGGCCCGCACTCTCGATCCAGGGCGCGCGGATGAAGACGGCGCGCAGGGGCTTTGCCTCCCCCGCCAGCTCGAGGTCGGTCTCGAACGAGCGCACCTGGCGCCCATAGGCGTTGCGGCGAACGACGATGTCGATCAATCCGAAGAATGGCTGATCGGGCACTCCGTCCACTGCCTCGCGGGCGAGCAGGATCATGCCGGCGCAGGTACCGAAGATGGCGCCCTCGAAGCCGCGGATCGCCGGCTCCAGCTCGTAGGCGCGCACCAGCTTGCCGATCGCGGTGGACTCGCCGCCGGGGATGATCAAGCCGTCAAGGCCATCCAGCTGATCTGGTTTTCGCACCTCACTCGCCTCCACGCCGAGGCGCCGCAGCACACTCAGGTGCTCGCGGAAGTTGCCCTGGACGGCCAGGACGCCGATTCGAAGCGGCTCGGTCACGCTCTCCAGTCTAGATTCCGGCTTCCGCGACGCGCCTGGTTGGGGTTAATGTTCTTGCTGAATGCGCGTCGCACTCGTAACGGGAAGTAACCGCGGCATCGGCTTCGAGGTCTGCCGCCAACTCGGGCGCCTCGACTACGAAGTGCTGCTCGGCGCACGCGATCTCGGCAAAGGCGAAGAGGCGGCCGAGGCGCTTCGCGGCGAGGGGCTCAACGTCACGGCGCTGCAACTCGATACCACGAACGAAGAGGACATCGCCCGCCTGGGCGAGCTCGAGCGAGTCGACGCGCTGGTCAACAACGCAGCGATCGCGCCCGACCGCGCCCATCCCGACACGAGCGCCCAGTACGTCCCCGCCGAGCTGGTGCGCCTCGGCTTCGAGGTGAACACGCTCGGCCCCTACCGCGTCTGCCAGCAGATCGTCCCGATCATGCGCCGGCAGGGCTACGGTCGCATCGTCAACATCTCTTCAGGCATGGCTCAGCTGTCCGAGATGAACGGGCAGTCACCGGGCTATCGCCTCTCCAAGACCGCGCTGAACGCGCTCACCCGCATCCTCGCCGACGAGCTCGAGGGAATGAACATCCTCGTCAACTCGGTCGATCCCGGCTGGGTCAAGACCGACATGGGCGGCCAGGCCGCGCCGCTCACCCCGGCGCAGGGCGCCGATACGATCGTCTGGGCCGCGACGCTGCCCGACGTCGGCCCCACGGGCGGCTTCTTCAAAGAGAAGCACCAGATCGCCTGGTAATACCGACGAAAGTCCGCCCTCCTGCGGAGGGCATGACGACTTTCGTCGGCGGCCCTTCGAGCGAGTCGCAGCGCCTTCGGCGCTTAGCGACCCGGCTGCTCCTAGTCGCGTAGCGAGCTAGCCGGAGTCGGAAGCGGAGTTCGTCTTAAGTGGGGACTGCGTCGAGTGAGCCGCGCCCGTCATGCCGGTCGCGGCGGCTTCTTCAAGGAGACTAATCCCCGGCCCCCGTCGGCGAGGACGGGAGCCAGGGACTCGAGATTGTACCTTCGAAGATCAGGCACGCTCGGCCACGGTTAACTCGACCCCGACCGCCAGCTGCAATACGAGGCGATGCCAGCGATGTTCTCCTTGAACAGGGCGTCGAATCGTTGCCTTCGCTCTCTGTCGGCTTCTGCCATATGCCGCCTCCTCGCCGGATTCAGGTACTCGCTCTGTACATGTCCGGCTCGGTGGCCAGCGTTTGAGCCGCCTCAACCGTGAGACAGCCTTTCCCCGATGGATGAACTCTGGCGGTAGATACGAGACGCCGTAATGAGAAGCCGGCGATCGGCTCGCCCGGCGTCGGCGTCTAGAGCCGTTGTTAGGGTGGTCTCGAACAGCCTAGAGGCGCCGGCTAATGAGAGACGAGAGGAGATAGGTTGAACTGGTACGTAGATGTGCTGAAGAAGTACGCCGTGTTCGACGGACGCGCCGGAAGGCCCGAGTACTGGTACTTCGCCCTCTTCAACTTCATCGCGGGCATCGTGCTCGGGATTGCCGACAGCCTGCTCGGAACAATGAGTAGCGGCGCTCGTGTTGGCTTGCTCGGAGGCATCTACTCGCTCGCAGTTCTCTGCCCGAGCATTGCCGTGGGAATCAGGCGCCTTCACGACATCGGCCGTAGCGGCTGGTGGCTGCTGATCGTCCTCATTCCGCTGGTCGGTTGGATCGTCCTCATCGTTTGGGCGGCTACCGAGAGCGACGCCGGCGCGAACCAGTATGGCCCGGGTCCGGCCACAATGGCCGCGTAGCGATTCGACTACTCAAGCGAGATTCGCACACCGGGGGACCGCAAGGTTCCCCGGTGTGTTTACCAGCCGCGAGTCTCGAGCAGCTGGCTCTCGTCGAGCCCGGCGGTCGAGATCGAGGCCATCGCCTCGCCCAGGCCCTGCGAGACGCGCGCGAGCACCTCGGGATCCTGGTAGTGCGTGGTCGCCTCGACGATCGCCTTGGCGCGCGGGGCCGGATCGTCAGACTTGAAGATGCCCGAGCCGACGAAGACGCCGTCGGCGCCGAGCTGCATGCAGAGCGAGGCGTCGGCGGGGGTGGCGATACCACCGGCGGTGAAGGTGACGACCGGAAGCTTGCCGTTCTCGGCGACCCACTTGACCAACTCGACCGGGGCGCCCAAATTCTTCGCTTCGGCGTAAAGCTCTTCCTCGCGCAGCGAGCCGAGGCGACGGATGCCGCCGTAGACCGCGCGCATATGGCGGACGGCGTTGACGATGTCGCCCGTGCCGGCCTCGCCCTTGGTGCGGATCATCGCCGCGCCCTCGGCGATGCGACGCAGCGCCTCGCCCAGATTGCGACAGCCACAGACGAAGGGCACCGTGAAATTCCACTTGTCGATGTGGTGCTCCTCGTCGGCCGGGGTCAAGACCTCCGATTCGTCGATGTAGTCCACCTCGAGCGCCTGCAGGATCTGCGCTTCGGCGAAGTGACCGATGCGCGCCTTGGCCATCACCGGGATGGTCACGGCTGCCTGGATCTCGCGGATCTTGGTCGGGTCGGCCATGCGCGCGACTCCGCCTTGGGCGCGAATGTCGGCAGGTACGCGCTCCAGCGCCATGACGGCGCAGGCGCCTGCGTCCTCGGCGATCTTGGCCTGCTCGGCCGTGGTGACGTCCATGATCACCCCGCCCTTGAGCATTTCGGCGAGGCCGCTCTTGACGCGCATGGTTCCGATTTCGCTCATCGCATTCGATTCTACCCGTGCGATTCGAGCGGGCGCCGGTTCGGACTGATCATTTCGGCACTTTACGGGTCAAGTGCTCGACGACTAACCGACCTCTAGCCGGGTTGCGAGAGCCAGGCGGCCGAAAGATCTGCCCGAGAATGCATCAAGCTCCCGGGAGGGGGAGCCCCGGGAGCTTGAGTCGAACGAAAAGGAGAGCGGGCTTGCCGGGAGGACTAGTGTCCTCCTCGCGTTCCCGTTCCCCATAGGGCACTGCCGCATTCGTGCACCGCTCACTGCTCCTTCTACCGCGCAAGCGCGGTACCGCAGACTCCTCGTGTATCCGAAACCCTCGACTACCGCCTTGAAGGGACACGGACACATTTGACCGTAGTCCGGCTCTAAGACGCGTGCGCTCCCCCGATCGAGGGAACTCGCGCTGATTCACTCCAATGAGGGATCCGGCCGGCTAACAAATGCCCTGGATACACCCGCGAAAACGCTTGCAAGCGAGCTGCGACGAAGATCCGCGCACGACCGGCCCGGCGGCGATAGGCTGACGGCGGCGAGGGCCCGTAGCTCAGTTGGTTAGAGCAGCGGACTCATAATCCGACGGTCGCTGGTTCGAATCCAGCCGGGCCCACTTCTCCGCGAAAAGTCCGCCGGCTACGCCGGCGATGACTTTTCGCGGTATGGCCTCCGTGTTGTACGAGTCGGCGCGCCTTCGGCGCGTGTGACTCGTCTACTCCTAGAAGCGGGGCGGGCTGACCGTGGTTGGGGTCAGTGTTCGAATTGCATGGATCGGAGGACAGCGTTTCGTAAGCCGCGCCCGCCATGTCGGTCGCGGCGGCCAGGCCTATTAGAGAGCCCCGGGAGAGCGAGAACTAGAGGCGTGAGCTAACTGTTGGGTTTCCAAATCGAACGATCGTTCAATACGATCAGCATATGCCGCGGAGATCGCTACGCCTCGTCCTCGTCGCCGGCTTCGTGCTCGCGCTCGCGACCGCTTGCGGCGGCGGCTCCGGCACGACAAGCTCGACTACTGCGAAGGCGACTACTACGAACGCGACTGCGCCCGTGAAGCTTCCCTTCAAGGCGACCTTCTCCGCCCCCTCTCACCATCCGATCGTGAAAAAGAACTGGCCGATCACGGTCAATGTCACCGATCTCTCCGGCAAGCCGATCGCGGCGACTCTGCAGATGAACTTCCTCCTGGGTACCCTGCGGGTCGGTCAGGTCGACAACGGCAAGATCCACCACTTCACCGGCCGCTACCACGAGAACATCACCTTCCCGGCGGCGGCAGTTGGCAATCAGCTGACGCTGCAAGCTGTGGTCAAGGCCAAGGGGAAGACGAAGAAGCTTCCCTGGGCCATCTCGGTCGTGAACAGGTAGCGGCCCGGCGACAGGATTCGCCCACCTCGGGCAGCCGCCGTGAGACAATCACCTCGGCAGTCTCGATCGGCTCGCCGATCGGCTGCGGTTTGTTGTCGGAGCAACGGGAGCAAGCGCCAAGAGCAAGCAAACGATTCGGCAAGGGCAGATGAGCACAAGCAACGGACACGGTGTTGAGGTCGTCATCGAGCACGTCCGCAAGAGCTTCGAGGGCGGGCTGATTCGCTCGCTCGAGGACGTGAACCTGCGCATCGAGCCGGGCGAGTTCATTTCGCTGATGGGCCCTTCGGGCAGCGGCAAGAGCACGCTGCTCAACCTGATCGGAGCGCTCGACAGGCCCGATTCGGGCTCGATCAGCGTTGGCGCACGCCGCATCGAAGACCTGCGTAACCCCGCGGAGTACAGAGCCGAAATCGTCGGCTTCGTCTTCCAGCTCCACCACTTGATCCCGACTCTTAGCGCGCTCGAGAACGTTCAGATGCCGATGCTCGGGCGTCATCACTCGCGTAAAGCGCGGGAGGCACGAGCGCGCGAGCTTCTCAACGAGGTCGGGCTCTCGCATCGCTTGAACGCCAACCCGGGGACTCTCTCGGGCGGCGAGCGCCAGCGCGTGACAATCGCGCGTGCGCTCGCGAACCGGCCCCGCCTACTGCTCGCCGACGAGCCGACCGGAGCGCTCGACTCGGTCACCGGCGTGCGCATCATGGCGCTCCTGCAAAAGCTGCGCGAGCAGTACCAGATGACCACGCTCGTCGTGACCAATGACGTCGCCATCGCCGCCATCGCCGACCGCGCCTACCGCATGCGCGACGGTCGTGTCGAGCCGCTCGACGAACCGCCTACTCCCGGCGCAGAGCGTCAACCGGAGCAAGCCTGACCGCGCGCAGAACCGGGTAAATCGCGCCGAAAAGCCCGACCCCGAGCGAAAAGGCCAGCCCCCAGGCGAATACACCGGGAGTGAAGTCGGGCCTGACGAAGGTCGAGATCAGGCCGTAGCTCGTAAACAGGTGCGCCGCCAGCACCCCGACCCCCAGCCCGATACCCAGAGCGATCAGGCAGATCCCCACCGCCTCACTCACGATCAGCGCCGCAATGCGAAGAGCGGACCAGCCGATCGCGCGCAGGATGCCGATCTCTCGCGTCCGCTCCGAGACCGACATCGCCATCGTGTTCATCACACCTATGCCGCCGACGATCAACGCCAGTAGCGAGAAGATCCAGCCGGCGCTGATCAGGAGCCGGCTGGAGGTATCGACCTTGACCGCCTGACCAGGCTCGGCCAGCGGCGCGACGTTGGGGAACTTCGCAGCGATCGCCTTGGCGACTTCGCCGGAGGGACGGCCGGGCAGCACCGTGATCGCGATCGTCGTGATCTCGTTCGGCCTATGTGTCAGCTTCTGCAACTGGGAGAGTTGCATCACCACGCCGTTGTCCTCGAACGGGTCGCCGGTGTGGTACACGCCCGATACCGTGAACGTCCGCTTCCCGATCACGACATTGCCGCCCTGGTCGACTTTCAAAGCCTTGAGCGCCGCGTCGCCCACCACCACCTGCCCGGCTCGAGGAAGGCGGCCGCGCTCGATGACAAGCCGCTGCCAGGGGAACTGACCCGGCTGCATGCCGAGCACGAGGGAGGAGCTCTGGCCGTTCACGTTGGTGATGTAGAGCTGAAGCCCGGCGACCGACTGCACGCCCGACTCCCTGGCGATCCCGGGCTCCAGCGACTGCGGCAGGATCGACTTGGTCAAATCGGAAGTGCCCGATTGAAACAGCCCGAAATCGGCGCGCCCGAGATGGATGAGCTGGTTGGCGGTGTTGCGCACTCCGGCCGTGATCGAGAGCAACGCCACGATCAGCCCGACACCGATCGCTACTCCAGCGGCCGTCAGTGCCGTGCGCATCGGGCGGCGGAGAAGGTTCTTCCAGATCAACTTCCCCCAGGTCACGCCACGAATACTTCCCCTTTGCTTGCCTTCGCGCAACCGCGCCGGGCCGCGCTCGCCGCGCTCGAGCGCCCGCATCCGGCCCAGACCGAGCGCTTCCCCCTGGCAAGAAGGTGCTCCCTCACGCACAATAAGGTCACGTGAGGGCGTTCTTACACGAGTGCGAACTGCGAACGGCGGGCGGTCTAACCGTCATCGACATCACCGACGAGGTGATCGACGCCGTGCGCGAGAGCGGTATCGACAACGGCGTGGCCTGCGTCTACTCGCCGCACACGACCTGCTGTATCCGCGTCGGCGAGCTCGAGAGCGGCTTTCTCGAGGATTTCGCCGCGTTGCTGCAACGACTGGTCCCAGTCGAGCGTTACTACGCACACGACGATTGGGATCGCCGCACCGAGAACATCTGCGAAGAGGACATGGAAGCCGGAAACGGTCACGCTCACTGCATGGCTATGTTGCTCGGGCCCGCCGGCGAATCGATTCCGGTCGAGAACGGGGAGCTCGCACTGGGCACCTGGCAGCGGGTGCTCTTCGTCGAGCTGGATCGCGAGCGCGACCGCCGCTGGCTCGTGCAGGTCGTGGGTAACTAGCCCGCGAGCGCAGCCCAAGAGCCTATTTCGTTAGGGACGTGCGCTCGAGGGGGTCGAGCCGTGGATGCCAGGGGCCACACGGGCCGCGAAGGCGCACTGGTAGTGCGGTGAGTGTCCGGGTTGGTCGCTGGCGCCGCGGAGCGGCCGCATCGGGTGTGCAGACCTATCGAAATAGGCTCTAAGCTCGCCGCCTCGCGCGGCGCAAGAGCACAGAGCTCGCCGAGAAGACGCTAGATCAAGCCGCAGGCGCGAGCGGTGTTCGGCCAGGGATAGAAGCCCCGTCCGCTCCGGTAGGCACGCTCTGCCACCCACATCTGCTCGTTGGGGCTCCAGTGATTGGCCGTGCCCTTGTTGCGAAGTAGGTAGCCGCCGTAAGAGCGCTGGAAGGAAACGTCCATCTGGAGTCCGCCGTAATAGCCGTTACCGCTGTGAGCGGTCCAGGCGCCCTCGCCGCGATGAATGCACAACCACTGACCCTTATGGGGCACGCGCAGCGCCTTGAGCCGAGCTTGGGCGGCCCGCCGCCGCCAGAGCTTGAGAACCCAGCGACGGTACTTCGTGTTGGACATCTTGAGCGCGCTATGGCGCGCGTGCGTCTTGGAAACACCCATGACACGCTGCCAGTGCCACGTCGTGTACCTCAACTGCCGTATTTGTCGGTACTCGGATGCGCTCTTACTGGAAGCGCCGGCCAGTGCCGGTACGAGCAAAGCGACGATCACGAGCGTAGAAACAAGAATGCGCAGAGCGCCTCTTTTAGTCACGAACTACTACTCCTTACGCGACAACGACGACCGATGACGCCCGGAAGAATTCGATCGGGCCGCCTCGGCCTGACGTCGCCGAAGCGACATCAGCCTCGCAAGGCTAGCAAAAGTATGTATTGCGCAAACGGCTCATAGCGTATATGCACTACAGGCTACAGATGACAACTTTCAGGCAAGAAACGCCGCAGATAATCGATTTCGTTCATCCTGCGCGATTACTCCTATCGAGCGATGCGCGGTTCCCCCAGTCTGACGACACTAGAACTAGCCCCAACCTGCGGAATCATGCAACTGCGACTAGGCGACACGATCCACACAGAACGTCTGGCCTCCTTCCTGGAGAGCCTAGGCCAGGCAACAATTGTCTCTGGTCCTAACGAGATAGAGATTCTTGCCCCCGATTCCGGTAAGGCCGGCGAGATGGCCCGGCGAGAGATCGCCATTTACCTCCGCGTCTGGAGCGTTCTGTATCCCGACGCCGAAGTCTCCGCAGTCGAAGCGGGCTCAGAGGAACCGGTCGAAGCGCAGCCCGTAGGCGCAAGCTAGCCACGCCGCCTTACCACTCCAGCTGTAAAAAAGAGGCCCGCTGGGCCTCGATTTAATCCTGGACATAGAAAAGCGTCGAGCCGGTGACACTTTCGTCCCCTCGCCCTAAGAACCTCGGCCTCGCCGTTTCCGGCTCTTCCGTTGCCCTTTGGATGAGGCTCAACCTACTCGCGTTCCGTGCTCGACGCTCGATGATCTTCCCACGCATGGGCACCAACTTCAATACGGGAAAATACGTATTTCTCACCCCTTCGCGGAGTGGCAGGGCTGGCGGCCCGCACAGGCTCGCTCGAAGCGGTCCGTTGCGACTTCCAGTGCTCGTCTTGAAGGCGATCGATCACATCCCGACGCGGTCGCAGAGCAACTCCGCCTCGCACCCGGGCGGCGCCGGAAAAGCTCACCAGCACACCGTGACTAGTGCTTGTGCCGGTGCTCGCGACCGTGCCCGGCCATGCCGAGCAGGAAGACGACGAGGACCAGCACGGCCCACCAGGCGACGCTCAGAGTGCCGTTGTGCCAGCTGAGGACGTCCCACATGCTCGGGAGCCTAGCGGCCGGAGAAGCGATTTTCTACGGCAGCACTGGATAGGAGCCCTCCCCGTAACACCCGTACCTCCATCGAACCGTGCGGTGTCTATCTCGACGTTACGAGGTTGGAATGAGAGTCGACTCGGGCGCCATCTATGACCCAGATGGTTGGCGCGGAAACGACACCGGCTTTCTGCATCGTCTCGCGAAGGTCATCGCTCTCGAAGAACTCGTGCGCCCGCTCGTAATCTTCGGTCTGGAAGACCAAGACGACTTTGTTGGGATTCGAAGCGCCGCGATACACGCCGTCGTCTTGAATTCCGTAGCGGCCCCGAGCAGCGGCGTGCTCGTCGTAGTAAGGCTTCCAGGCATCGAAGTCTTTGACAGTGTGGCGAACGATAATGGTAGACATTTCGACCTCCGCATAGAGTCAGGAACAGGGTTCGCTTTGTTCCACGGTGGTCGATTCCCAAACACCGGTCGAACGTAGGAACGGGCTCAAGCCAATCGGAGCACCACGAGCGCAACGGCAAGCGCAACGACCGAAGCGCTGAGAGCCCGCAACGCCGCCTCAGGAGCGGCCAGGAGCGTGTGCTTCTCGATCGCCTCGACGCTGCCGTCGTTGTAGACGAGCGAGCCGGAGATCTCGCTCACCCGCCGGCGCACGACGCGCACCTGGGTCGAGAGCTGGCGTTGGGCGACGGAGAGGAACGCGGCAAAGAGCGCTACCAGAAGCGCCTCGACGCGAATCGTTCCGCTGGCGCCGACGTAGGCCGTGAGCACGGGAAAGGCGCCCCAGGCGAGCGCGAACCAGAGATCACCGTGGAAGAGACCGCCGGCCAGCTCGAGCGTATAGGCGACGGCGATGAAGGCGCCGAAGACGATGAAAGGCAACAACCAGAGCGTCCACGCGATCGCCGCGCCGATGCCGATTGCCGTCGCGGCGCCGATCGAGACGATCGCGGTCGCGATCAAGATCCAAGCCGGAATTCGCGTACCGAGCGGTCGCCCGTTCAGTTCATCGAGCGCGTGCGCGCCGACGCCCATCGCGAGGAAGAAGGCCAGCAGGCCCCAGACGAGCCGGTGCGCTTGCAGCCCCGGCACGAGCGAGGCGCCAATGGCCACATAGGAGAGGTGCCAGAGCGTGTACGGGGGATGTAGAAGCGTCACGTAGTCGCGCCAACCACCCGAGGCGAGCGCGTAGAAGGCCGGGCGCGAGCGAACCGTCATCTCCGCCGCCCCCAGATGACGATCGCCCCACCGAGCGAGAGCCACCGGTAGCGCAACTCTTCGATCCCGGCTGCGAGCCAGCAATCGAGAACTCGTTCCAGGCCCCCGTTTGCATACAGCTCGTGGATGCTTGGGCCAAGGAAGCGCCCGACCTCTCCCCAGCCGTCAGAGACCAGCGCTCCGGCCACGGGAAGGCCCAGCCGCACGTACAGCTCCCAGGCGGCGCGCGGAAGCGGGCGCGGTGGGACTCCGAACTCGAGCGAGGCCACGACGCCGCCGGGGCGCACCACCCGAGACAGCTCGCGCATTGTCGCTGCCGGATCGGCGACGTAGCGAAGCAGGTACGTGAAGCTGAGTGCGGCGAAGGAGCCGTCGGCGAAGGGCAACTCCTCGGCGCGGCCTTCCAACAATTCGATTCGGTCGTCTAGACCCGCTCGGGCCACGCGCTCACGCGCGCTCGCGAGCATCCGGGGGCTCTGATCAAGTCCGACGACGTGCGCGCCCGTGCGCCTCGCTATCTCAATCGCCACCGCACCGGTGCCGGTGGCCACGTCGAGCACCCGCTCGCCCGGACCGGCTTCGATGCGCGAGACGAGAAAGCGGCGCCAGCGAGGATCCTGCCCAAGCGAGAGCAGACGCGCATAGCGGTCATAGGTCGGTGCGATCGGCGCAAAGAGAGCCTTTGCGAACTCGTTCGGCGGCGCGACCTCCGTCACCGGGCCAGTCTACCCGGCCTTGCGCGGCGCGGAACCTCACCGGGAGTCGATATCAACGGCGCACCTTAGCCTGACCTTAACGACAACTCGCACGCGCCTAAACAATCGATCGCGATCATGAGGGCATGAACGGACACAACAGCCTTTTCGGACAGATGATGCGACACGGCGGCGGTTTCGGTTATCCCGGGTCCGCCCACGAGGCCGGCACGAGCTCGGTCGAATGGACGATTCTCGGTCTCGCGATCGCCATTCTTGCGATCGTCACCTTGCTCCTCCTGGACGCTTTCCTGCGCCGGCGTCAGATGAGGCGCTTTCGGGCCGGTCTGAGCGGTCACGACAAGTCCTTTGAGATCTTGCGCCTGCGCTATGCACGCGGCGAGATCGCTCACGATGAGTACTCGCAGACACTCGCCGATCTCGGCACCACGCAGGGAAGCGCAACCACGCCGGTAGAGAGAGCGGAAACCATAGAGGAGGAGGCCCAGCCAAAGCATCGGCGTGGCCGGAAGTAACCGAGAGACGGCGAGCTACTCGAGAAGAGCGGCGCCTGGCCCTGCGAGAGCGGCGACTCCGCAGGACAGGCGCCGTTTGTTGTCGAGAAAGGAATCTTTCCGGCTGGAAAGCGGCTATTAACAGGTCAGCGCCGGTACAATCCCCGTCATGCGAAGCCTCTGATTCTCGCCCGGTTCCTCGTTTCTCCCTTCTACCTTCGGAGGATCAGATGTCTGCTCGCACCAACTCGAACCCGCACGACCTGAGCGGTCGTACCGCGCTCGTCACGGGCGCGAACATGGGAATCGGCGCCGCCAGCGCCGTCTCGCTCGCACGCCGCGGCGCCGCCGTTTTCGTCAGCTACCTGTCGACACGTCTCCCCGAAGACGACTCGACCTTTCCGCCCGCCTACCGCGAAGCGCGCATGCGTGACGGCGCGCTGGTCGTCGAGGCGATCCGCCACGAAGGCGGCCGGGCCGAAGTGCTCGAGGCCGACCTGACGGACGAGCGAACGCCGGCGCTCCTCTTCCAGCGCGCCGAAAAGGCGCTCGGGCCGGTCGAGATCCTCGTCCTGAACGCCACCGGCTGGCAGCGTCCCGACAGCTTCTCGGGCGGAAGCGAGGACAGGCTCGGCCGTTCCCTCCGGCCGGTTACCGTCGATCTCGTCGATGCCCAGCTCGCCGTCGACGCTCGCGCCTCAGCTCTACTGATCGCCGAGTTCGCTCGCCGCCACAAAGAGCGCGGCGCCGATTGGGGCCGAATCGTGGCGCTAACCTCGGCCGGTCGTGACGGCTTCCCGGGCGAGGTCTCCTACGGCGCCGCCAAGGCCGCGCTCGAGAGCCTCACGCTGTCGGCCGCCTGGGAGCTCGGCGAGCAGGGCGTGACGGCCAACCTCGTTCACCCGCCGGTCACGGACACCGGCTGGGTGACGCCCGAGGTCGAGCGCGAGGCGATCGCAAACAGCCCACTTCGTCACTACGCGCAGCCCGAGGACGTGGCCGAGGTGATCGCCTATCTCTGTTCACCGGCAGCTGGCTTCATCACCGGGAATCGAATTCAGATGCGCTGAGCCCGGAACGTTGCGAATCGGGGCGGTTCTTTATTCGCCCGCCACCGAGCCACCCGCCCGCGGGGTCGTTTGAATGTACCGCCTCTTGAAGCGGGGAAACGCCCCTATTCGTGCCGATTCCGCGTCGAAACAGCGAATTAACAGGTCTCGAAACGCGCCCGAGAGCGTCACTTACAGCTTGTAGCCGATCTTGCGCAGCAGATCGTGGCGGGCGACGACGTCCGCCTCGGTCTCGACGCCGAGCGGGCTCGCTCCGTCCACCACGCCGGCGATTCCGCGTCCGAGCTCGGTCTGGACGACTATGACCTCGACCTGGTTGGCCGTGGCGCAGTAGATACGACAGACCTCGGGCACCTGCTTGAGCTGGTTCAGAACGTTGACCGGGAAGCCTTCGCGCAAGAAGACGACGAAGGCGTGCCCGGCTCCGATCGCGCTTGCATTCTTGACCGCGAGCGCAGTTAGCTCCTCGTCGTTCCCGGCGCGGCGTACCAGGCACGGCCCCGAGGCCTCGCAGAAGGCGACACCGAAACGCAAGTGCGGCGAAGAGCCTACGAGAGCCTCGTAGACGTCGTCGATGGCCTTGATGAAATGCGCCTGGCCGAGGATCACGTTCACGTCCTCGGGCTTCTCGATCTCGACGGTAAGAAACTCCATGGGCAACCTCCTGCGAGGATTCTCCTTTCCGGGGGCCGTGGATTCAAGCCGGCTTCGCTAGCATCGCGTATCAACCGTCGCCCCAGAACCATGAAAGTGAACGAGCTGATCACCTGGCCGACGCTCTGCGTCTTCGGCGACTCGATCGTCGTCGGCTCGGACGACCGCGAGGCGGGTGGTTGGGTCGCGCGGCTAAAGCTCGACCTGAACGCACGCGGCAAGATCGGCGTCTATAACCTCGGCGTCGACGGCGATCGGACCGAGCAGTTGCTGCGCCGGCTGGCCGGAGAGGCGGCGGCGCGAAACGCCAGCGTGATCGTTATCTCGATCGGCGCCAACGACCTGGGCTGGCACGGCACGAGCGGAACGGACATCACCCTCTTCCGCGAGCGCTACGACCACATCCTCTCGGAGGCCGAGCAGTTCACGCGGAGGATTCTCGTGCTTGGACTGCTCAACGTCGACGAGGGGAACGACTCGCACGGCGTGCGAAACGAGCAGGTGAAAGCCTTTAACGCCGTAGTCGAGGAGCTGGCGCGCATGCACGGCGTAGAGTTTCTCTCCCTCTACGGCACGCTCGAGCCGGACAACTTCGTCGACGGCTTACACCCGAACGCCTCTGGCCACGCCAAGCTGGCGCCTCCGATCGGGCGGGAGCTCGAGCGCCTGGGCTGGGACGAGTAGACCCCCGTTTAGTAGCGAGCGAGCCTGCTCCTATTTACAGCGGATATCCGCCGGGATGCGCTTCGCCGTGCTGCAGCCTGCGCGCCTATCGATCTTGCCCACTCGCTCGTCCACGACCGTCCAGGTCGCAGCTGCCGAGAGGCTTCTCCTGAACAGCCACCAGTGGTTGTAGTAGGAGCCACCGCAGGCGACCTGGGTGATGATCAGGCCGTAGTGACGATCGCTGCCGCTGAGCCAGACGTTCTGCCTGAAGCAGAGTCGCTGCTGGACGGCACGCACCATGCTGTGCCTAACGGCGGCCGAGGGGTGCCGGGCGTAGGTGGAGGCGGCGAGCACCGACCCCACGACCCCGGCGGCCAGAGCGAGCGCACAGGTCGCGAGCACCAAGATAGAAGCCAAGCGCCTTCTCGCGCCTTTCATCTCGTTGATGGTAGACGCTTCGACTCGCTCCCAAAAGCCGACCGTCTCGCTAACCTGATCGCCTCGATGAATCGATACCTCTGCCTAACTCTTCTCTTTGTGACGCTCGCCGCGACTCTCGTTCCGAGCGCCGCGAGCTCGTCCGTGTCCTTCCGGGGCACGATTTCCCCGCTCAGTCCCGCTCTGCGAGCTCGAATGACCGGCGTCTCCTGGCACCACGGCTGTCCCGTGCCGCCGTCTGGACTGCGCCTGCTCACGCTCAGCTACCGCGGCTTCGACCGCCGTTCGCACACGGGGCAGCTGATCGTCAACCGCAGCGTGGCGACACGCGTCGTCTCCGTCTTCAGCAGGCTCTACCGGGCCAACTTCCCGATCAGGCGCATGCGGCTGGTCGATGCCTACGGCGGCAGCGACTTCCGCTCGATCGAGGCCGACAACACCTCGGCCTTCAACTGCCGCACGGCAACGGGGTCTTCCAGCTGGTCGAACCACGCCTACGGGCTGGCGATCGACGTCAACCCGATCGAGAATCCCTATGTGAGTGCGAGCGGCTCGACGGCGCACAGGGCCAGCCGTCCGTATCTGAACCGCTCTCGGATCAGGCGCGGCATGGCCTACCCCGGCGGCGTTCTCGTGAGCGCCTTCCGCTCTGCCGGTTGGGGCTGGGGCGGCTACTGGAGCGGCGCCAAGGACTACCAGCACTTCTCGGCCAACGGGCGCTAACCGTCGTACGACCGGTAATTGACGTCCAGCTCGAGCGTGGCGTTGCACGCTGCAACCGAAAGCGCCACGCGCTCGCGGCGGTAGGCGACCTGGCAACCGGCGCCCTGCAGCGTCACCTGATCCCAGCCGAGCAGCTGCTCGGAGTAGAAACCGAGAACCACATCTGTGCTGGCACCGGCGGGAAGGCGGTACGTGTAACTGGTCCAGTAGCTCCTGAATCGGCCGCTGCCTCCGGAGGGAGACATGGCGTTCGGGTCCGGCTCCCCGACGGAGTGCGAAGCGGGGTCCGCGACGGCGCCCGGATAGACCGGCAGCGAAGTGAGCACAAGCTCGTTCTGCTTGACCCAAGCGTTTTTGTTGACGCTCTGCCCCGAGGAGGCCTCAGCCAGATAGGCGGTCATGATCAGGAGCGCGGCCAGAAGACCGAGGCCGACCAGGTACATGGTCAAGCGCTGCTCGCTCATCACGAGCCCCCCGCTCGCTGACCACATCTTTCGGATCGCTGCTTCACGGCCCGAGTATCGGCGATTTCGCACTCATTCGAAAGGCTGGTACTCGCACCACCGTGTCAGGCATCGGCTGTCACCTATTCGTTACGCCGACTACGATCCAGACATTGCGGCTGCACGGGTACCCATCGTCGCGTCGATCGTGAGGGGAGTCCGAGGTGAAGCGTCCGAATCTAAAGTTGGGTAGCGCGTCGAAGCCGGAGATCTGGCTCGGCGTCAACTACTGGTCGCGCGCCGGCGGACCGGACATGTGGCTGGAGTTCGACGCCTCGGTGGTCGAGCAGGAGCTGCGCCAGCTGAAAGAGCACGGGATCGGGCTGACCCGTTCCTTCCTCGTCTGGCCGCAATTCATGCCCGAGCCGAGCAGCTTCGACGACAAGCTGTTCGATCTCTACGGCGACTTCCTCGATCTGTGTGAGAAGACGGGCCTGAAGACGATTCCCACCTTTATCGTCGGGCACATGTCGGGCGAGAACCGCGATCCGGCCTGGCGCGATCGTCGCGACCTCTACTCCGATCCCTTCGTGCTCGAGCAGCAGTCGCTCTACGTGCACGAGGTGGTCAAGCGCTTCGGCGCGCACCCGGCAGTTGTCGGCTGGCTGTTGACGAACGAGATGCCGCTTTACGGGGGCTCCGGCGAGCACGGAGACGTTACGAACTGGGTGAAAACGCTGGTTCAGGCCGTCAGAGACGGCGGCAGCTATCTACCGGTGTCGGCGGGAGACGGTGCCTGGGGCATCGAGACGAGCGGCAAGGACAACGGCTTCCGCATCCGCGAGCTGAAGGACTTCGTCGGATGGGTCGGTCCGCACGTCTATCCGCATAAGAGTGACGAGTGGCGCCAGCTGCTCACGGCCGCCTTCGTCTGCGAGCTCGACCACTTCGGGCTGCCGGTGATCATGGAGGAGTTCGGCGCGACCTCGGCCTTCGGCGACGACGAGGCGATCGCCGACTACTACCGCCACGTCCTGACGACGACACTGCTCGCCGGCGCGACCGGTTGGGTGGCCTGGAACAACACCGATTTCGACCGCGTCGACAAGGAGCCGTATTGCCACCACGCCTTCGAGCTGCGCTTCGGGCTGGTCGACGCGAAAGGCGAGCCAAAGCCCCAGCTGGCCGAGATGACCGCCTTCGGCAAGCTGCTGGACGAGATCGAGCTGGGCCGCTGCGAGCGCGCCGAGACGAAGACGGCGATCGTGGTCAGCTCCTATCTCGAGGTCGCCTATCCGTTTATCGATGCACCGGTTCGGCCGCTGATCGGCGACTGCCTGCTTCAGAGCTACGTGAGCGCCCGCGCCGCCGACTTGGCGCCCGGCTTGACGCGCGAACTGGACGGCATTAGCGAAGACGCCAGACTTCTGATCGCACCCTCGATACAGATGCTGACCGGTCCGGGCTGGCAAGCATTGGAAGAGCGGGCCACGGCTGGGGCGACTATCTACGTCTCCTACTTCAGCGGCCACCGCCCTGGCGACGAGCCCTTCCACCCCGGTCTCTGGCACCCCGATCTGAACGCCTTCTTCGGCGTCCGGCACCGGCTTCGCTACGGACTCGTCACGCCGATCGAGGAGGACGAGGTCGTCTGGCGCTTCGAGCGGGAATTCGGCGGGCTCGACGCCGGCGAGGAGCTCCGTTTCGCCGTCCGTGGAAGTGAGGACGGGCGCTCCTTCCTCCCTCTGGAGCCGCTGGAGGCAGAGGTCCTCGCCACGAGCTCGGGCGGGCGACCGGCGCTACTTCGGCGCCGGGTCGGCTCGGGCTCGATCGTGCTTTCGGTCTATCCGCTGGAGTACATGACAGCGCTCGGTGCAAGGGTCAATCCCGACGACACCGTCCGCCTCTACCAGGCGCTGGCCCGCGAGGCCGGCGCCGTGGCACCGGTTCGGGTCGAGCGCCCCGACGTCCACGTCGACCGGCTCGTGCGTGACGACGGCACGGTCTTCGCCTTCTTCGTCAGCTACAACCCGGGCCCGCTCGAGGTCGAGCCGGAGCTCGAGGACGGCGCCTCGCTGCACGACCTTTCGAGCGGGGCGCCGCTGAAGCGAATAGCGCTGGCGCCACGCGGCATCGCTGTGGCCGAGCTGCGCACCACCTAAGCGAACAGCCGTCGCGTAGACAGAGTCGCTCAGCTGGTCGATAATCGATCCGATTACTCGATCAGTGTCGGCCGAGAACAAGCCCGCACGATCGCCGACCGACGGCGATCAACCGACGCGAGGTTGGGGATGGGCAAAAACCAGCGCACAGCCAGAGAGCAACCAAGCGAAAAGCGGCTCCGAATAGCGCGCACACATTCCTCGACCGCCGAGGTGGTCGGCAGAGATGGCTAAGAGCACGCGCGCCCAAGAGGCGGCTCTCGCCGCCCAGGAGTCGCTGCTACAGCTGATCGAGACGACCGACGCGATCGTGGTCATCCTCGATGCCGAAGGGAAGGTTCTTTACCTCAACCAGAGGTTCGAGCAGGTCACCGGTTACAGCGCCGAGGAGCTCGAAGACGCGCCGTGGTTCGAGACGCTGGTGCCGAAGGATCGCTACCCACAGGTGTGGGAAGAGTTCGAGCGCCTGACCGCTAACGGCACACCGGACAGGTTCGAGAACCCGATCCTGACCAAGAGCGGTGAGGAGCGTTACGTCGTCTGGCGAAACAGCGTTCTTCGCCGGGGTGACGAGGCCATCGGGACGGCTTCGATCGGTATCGATATCAGCGAGCGCAAACGCGCCGAGGAAGCACTGGCCAATTCCGAGGAGAAGCTGCTGGCGGTTTTCAAGTCGGTTCCGATCGCGATCGCAGTCACCGACCTCGGCAAAGGCCGTATCTACGACGTGAACGAAGAGTACGAGCGAATGTTCGAGTGCGATTACGACCAAGTCGTGGGAAAGACATCGGTCGAGCTCGGAATCTGGGCCGATCTCAACGACAGGCAGCACTTGATCGACCTGATCGAGAAGAACGGGAGGGTCGAAGATCTCGAGCTCGCTCTACAAACAACGAGTGGCCGAGCGCTGACGGGACGCATCAACGCGAGCCCGGTGACGGTCGGCGGCGAGCGTTACGTGCTTTACGCGCTCGTGGATATCACGGAGCGCAAGCAGCTCGAGGAGCAGCTCGAGATGCTCAAGCACTCGATCGACGTGCACACCGACGGCGCCTACTGGATGGATTCCAACAACGAGCTTGTCTACGTCAACGAGACCGGCTGCCGCGCCCTCGGTTATGAGTGCGACGAACTACTCGGCAAGCCGGTCAGCCTGGTCAACACCGCAGCGACTCCAGAGAGAATGAAAAACGTCTGGGAGAGACTCCGCGCGGAAGGATCTATTTCCACGGAATCGATTCACCGCCGTAAGGATGGAAGCGAGTTCCCGGTCGAGATCACCTCGACGTACGTGCAGTTCGAAGGCAAGGAGTACAACTGCGGTTTCGCGCACGACGTCAGCGAGCGCAAGCGCTCGGAAGAAGAGCACGCGCTGCTGACAAGAGAACTGCAGCAGGCGCAGAAGATGGAGGCGATCGGCAGGCTCGCCGGCGGCGTCGCGCACAACTTCAACAACATCCTGACCGCCCTGGGCGGATACTGCGAGCTCCTGCTGGCGAAGCTTCCGCAGGATTCGGACTGCCGGCCCGAGGCCGAGCAGATCAAGCGCGCGGCCGATCACGCTGCAGCCGTTACACGCGAGCTTCTGGTCTTCAGCCGGCGCGAGACCGGACGGCAGGTAAGGCTCGACCTGAATGCCGTTGTGGTGCAGACACAGCTCTTGCTGCGTGATCTGATTCGCAGCGACATCAAGATCGTGACCGCGCTGGCTCCGGTGGTGCCACTGGTACTGGCGAATCGCAGCCAGATCGAGCAGGTGCTGGCCAACCTGGTCGTGAATGCCACCGACGCGATGGCGAACGGCGGCGTGATTGGGATAGAGACCGCCGATCTCGAGATCGACACGCCGCTACCGACCACGGGAGGCGCCCCGCTCGAGCCCGGGCGCTACGTGACGCTCGTCGTCAAGGACAGCGGCATCGGCATGGACGAGGAAACTCTCAGCCACATCTTCGAGCCCTTCTTCACTACCAAGGGGCCCAACAAGGGAACCGGGCTGGGGCTGGCGACCGTGTACGGCATCGTCGAGGAGTCCGGAGGCGGGATCATCGTCGAGAGCAAGCCGAAGCAGGGCGCCAGTTTCACCATCTACTTCCCCGCGCTGCCCGCGCTCGGCTAGGCAAGGCGAACAGGCCGGGCGGCGCTCTTCGCCCGGAGCAAGTAACGTCTGCGGCCTGATGAGCTCGTCGGTAAGCGTTGAGGTGAAGAATCTTGCCTCGCCCGACGCCTCCTGGGCCTTTCTCGACGGGAGCGAGAGAGTCGCGGTAGTCCTGAGCAGTTGCGCGCTCGGACGCGGCGTCTATCTACCGGGCTGGCGCTGGTCGGAGCATGCCCGCCCGCTCTCGGAGGTGGACTCCGCCGAGCACATCGGCTACGTGATCTCGGGCCGGATGGCGGTTTGCTCGAGGGACGGGCTGGAGGTCGAAGTCGGCCCCGGCGAGGCCTTCCTCGCAGCGCCGGGTCACGACGCCTGGGTGCTGGGAGACGAGCCGTGCGTCGCGCTCGATTTCGTCCCGGCGGCGCTCGCGGAGACTCGAAAAACCGCGACCGGCGAAGGCCGTAAGCTAGAGCGAGCGTGGCCGTGCTCGCCGTCCAATCACGTCGAGACTGGAGGTAGGCAATGAAGATCGTCGAGGCGAAGGTGTTCATCTGCTCTCCGGGCAGGAACTTCGTCAGCCTGAAGATCACAACCGAGTCGGGCCTGACCGGCCTTGGCGATGCCACCCTGAACGGGCGCGAGCTGGCCGTCGCCAGCTACCTCAACGATCATGTCTGCCCGCTCCTGATCGGCCGCGACGCAGGCCAGATCGAGGACATCTGGCAGTACCTCTACAGGGGTGCCTACTGGCGGCGCGGACCGGTGACCATGAACGCGATCGGCGCTGTAGACCTAGCGCTCTGGGACATCAAAGGCAAAGCGGCCGGGATGCCCGTGTACCAGCTCCTCGGCGGCAAGGCGCGCGACGGAGTGCTCGTCTACGGGCACGCGAACGGCGAGGACATCCCCTCCGCGCTACACGCGGTCGAGCGCTTCCTCGAGCAGGGTTACCTGGCAGTGCGCGCCCAGGCGCTGGTGCCCGGCCTGGAGAAGATGTACGGGATCAGCAAGGAGAAGTACCACTACGAGCCGGCAGAGGGCGAGCTGCCGTTGGAGACGGTCTGGGAGACGCGCCCCTACCTGGAGTTCGTGCCCAAGCTGCTTCACGCCGTGCGCAAGGAGCTCGGCTTCGACTTCCACCTGCTGCACGATGTTCACCATCGCCTGACGCCGATCGAGGCGGGCGAGCTGGGCAAGAGGATCGAGGACTGCTCGCTGTTCTGGCTCGAGGATCCGACGCCGGCCGAGAACCAGGAATCCTTCCGGATCATCCGTCAGCACACCACCACCCCGATCGCGGTCGGCGAGGTCTTCAATTCGATCTGGGACTGCCAGCAGCTGATCACAGAGCAGCTGATCGACTACATCCGCATGGACGCCGCCCACTCGGGCGGGATCACGCACCTGCGCAAGATCGCAGCCCTGGCCGAGCTCTACAACGTGCGCACGGGCTGCCACGGCGCCACCGACCTCTCCCCCGTTTGCCTGGCCGCCGACCTGCACTTCGGCATCTCGGTGCCGAACTTCGGCATCCAGGAGTACATGCGCCACTCGGACGAAACCGACGCGGTCTTCCCGCACACCTACTACTTCGAGAACGGCTACCTGCACCCGGGCGAGGAGCCGGGGCTCGGCATCGAGCTGGACGAGAGCCTGCTCGAGCGCTTCCCGTATAAGCGCGCCTACCTCCCCGTCGCCCGACTTCGCGACGGCTCGGTCACGAGCTGGTGAGAGAGCGATGACCGCGGCCAAGCGAGAGAGCTACCTCGAGCGGCTGTTCGGCCTGGGTGGACGCGTCGCCGTCGTCACCGGCGGCAGCGGCGCGCTCGGAGGCGCGATCGCCCGCGGGCTGGCGCAAGCAGGAGCTCGGGTGGCCGTGCTCGCGCGTAGGCGCGGTCCGATCGGTGCCCTGGTGGAGACGATCGCCAGCGAGGGCGGCGAGGCACTGGGAATCGAGGCCGACGTGACCGAGCGCGCGCAGCTGGAGAGCGCGTGCGAGAGGGTGATCGAGCGCTGGGGCCGGGTGGACGTGCTCGTCAACGCTGCGGGCGGCAACATTCCGCAGGCGACCGTCAGCGAGACGAGATCGTTCTTCGACCTCAGCGCCGAGGACTTCGAGCGCGCGCTCCGCCTCAACCTGCTCGGGACGGTGCTGCCTAGCCAGGTCTTCGCGCGGGCGATGAGTGAGGGCGAGGCGCAGGGTTGCTCGATCGTGAACATCTCCTCGCTGACGGCGCGGCGACCGGCGAGCCGCGTCGTCGCCTACGCCGCCGCCAAGGCGGGAGTCGAGAACTTCACCCGCTGGCTGGCGGTTGAGTTGACGCGGCACTATGGCGAGCGCATCCGGGTAAACGCGATCGCGCCCGGCTTCTTCCTCGCCGAACAGAACAGATCTCTTCTCCTCGATGCCGAGGGCGGCCTGACCGAGCGCGGCAGAAAGATCATGCAAGCAACTCCGGCAGGACGTTTCGGAGCGCCCGACGAGCTGGTCTCGACCGTGCTCTGGCTGGCCGGCCCAGGCGCCTCCTTCGTGAACGGCACCGTCGCCACGGTAGACGGAGGAATGGACGCGTTTAGTGGCGTCTAGCCCAACTTCTTTCTCCGATCGCCTGTTGGGCGCGAGCAAGCCCGAGCGCAGGCTTGCCCGCAGTCTCTACGAGTCGGTCACGAACCTTCCGATCGTCAGCCCGCACGGCCACGTACCGGTCGAGCTCCTGGCCGACCCTGAGGCGCGCCTGGGCCCACCCGGGCGCCTCTTTGTCAGCGGCGACCACTACGTGCTGCGCATGCTCTACTCGCAGGGGATACGGCTCGAAGAGCTCGGCGTCGCGCCGCTCGACGGGGGGCCGGTCGAAAGCGACGATCGCAAGATCTGGCAGCGTTTCACCGACAACCTCGAGCTCTTCGCCGGAACGCCGAGCTTGCTCTGGATGGCCGCGACGCTGGCGAATGTGTTCGGGATAGAGAAGCGCCTCACGAGCGCGAACGCCCGGGCAGTCTACGATCTCCTCGCCGAGCGGCTGCAGTCGGCGGACTTCGCTCCGAGAGCTCTGCTCGACCGCTTCGCGATCGAAGTTCTGGCAACGACCGATGCCGCCGAGTCGGAGCTCGAGTCACACCGGCGCCTGCGCGAAGACGGTTGGGGCGAGCGAGTGCGACCGACCTTTCGCCCCGACGCGGTGACGGCACTCGGCTCGGTGAGCTGGTCCGAGTCGCTGAAGCGGCTCGAGCTCGTGTGCGAGCGAGAGATCGGCGACTACCGGGCGTTCGTCGCTGCGCTCGAGGAGCGGCGCGGCTACTTCAAGACGCTCGGCGCGACCGCCAGCGACCACTCCGTCGAGACCGTTCGGACGGAAAGGCTCTCGGAGACAGAGGCGGAGGCTATCTTCCAGCGGGCGCTGCGAGGCGAGGCGACGCAGGATGAAGCCCGGCGCTTTGAGGCGCACATGCTCTGGGAAATGGCTCGCATGAGCTGTGAAGACGGTCTGGTCATGCAGATCCGCGCCGGCAGCATGCGCGACCACAACCGCGGGCTAAAGGAGCACTTTGGCTCGGATATCGGCGCCGACATCCCGGTTGCGCTCGATTGGACGCGCGGACTGCAGCCGCTCCTCGCCGCCCACGGCGACAACCCGCGCCTGCGACTCATCCTCTCCACTCTTGATGAGAGTACGTACAGCCGCGAGCTCGCTCCGCTCGCCGGCCACTACCCCGCGGTACTGCTGGGGCCGCCCTGGTGGTTCCACGACAGCCGAAACGGCATCGACCGCTACCTCGATTCGGTCAGCGAGACGGCCGGCTTTTATAACCTGGCCGGCTTCGTCGACGACGCGCGTAACCTCGTAGCCATCCCCGCGCGCCACGACGTCTGGCGCCGGGTCACCTGCGCCTGGCTGGCACGGAAGGTTCTACTCGGCAGCCTCGACGAGGAGAACGCGGCTCGGATCGCCAGCGAGCTCGCCTGTGGGCTGGCAAGAAAGGCGTACCGACTGCCCAACGAGCGGGGCGAGATTTCGAGCAGGCCTTCGTCCTGAGCAGCGGTTTCGCCGGCCCGAGAATGAGCGTGTAAACGAATCGCGCACTGTAGTAGAGTCGCCGCGAACGGCGTCCCCCAAATCCCCCGCAAGGAGAGAAGCCCGTGAACATCCGCAACAAGTTGCGCCAACAGATCGAGCCTCGACTCGAGCCGGGCGAGACACTGCAGCAGGTCTTTACCGCTCAAACCGGACCGAGCCCCTACTGGCTGTTTCTCACCTACCTTGTGTTCTTCCGAATCAGGTACTGGGCGTTCGCCGTAACCGACCGCCGCATCGTCGTCTTCCGCACCAGTTTCTGGAGACCGTCGAATGTGGAAGAGCTCGCGGCGACACTCCCGCGCGAGACGAGGTTCGGACCAGTCTCCGGCCTCTGGGCGGGGATAGAGATGGGCGGGACGCACTACTGGGTGCACAGGCGCTTCCAGAAGGACGTCGAGGAAGCCGATGCCGCTTTGCCGACGAGCGCCGCTCCCGCCGGCTGATACGCCAACTGCCCGCCGAATAGTCAGACTCTCTCGCGCGCGAGTAGGTTCGAGCCCCAAACCCGCGAGCCCGCCGGATAGGCTCAGGTGATGCTTGCAATCCTTGCTGGACTAGTCACGGCCGGATTCTGGACGGTGACAACGCTCTGCTCGTCGCGCTCGAGCAAGATGATCGGCGCGGTCTCGGTGCTGGCCTGGGTGATGATCAGCGGCCTCGTCGTCACGGCGCCGATGGCGGCGGTAGGCGGCCTACCGGCGAACCTCCACGGCTCGGTGCTGGCCTGGCTCGTGCTCTCGGGCCTGTGCAACGTCGGCGGGCTGCTGTTTGCGTATGAGGCGCTTCGCCTCGGCAAGGTCGGCCTCGCCTCGCCGGTCATCTCGACCGAGGGGGCGATCGCCGCGGTGATCGCCGTCGTCGCGGGCGAGGCTCTGGGCCTGCCCCGAGGCCTGGCGCTGGCGGTAATCGTAATCGGCATCGTCGCCGTCGCGGCCGGCTCCGCCGGTGAGGAGGCGCCGGGCCATCACGATGTCCGCGCGGTCTTACTCGCGGGCGTCGCGGCGCTCTCCTTCGGGCTCGGCCTGTACTCGACCGGGCGCGTGAGCTCGGCCTTGCCGCTGGTCTGGGTTGTGCTTCCGCCGCGAGTCATCGGCGTCTTGGCGGTGGCGATTCCGCTTACGCTGAGCGGGCGGCTGCGTCTGACCAAGCGCGCGGCGCCCCTCGTCGTCACGTCCGGGCTGTGCGAGGTGGGCGGCTTCTTCACCTATGCCTTCGGCGCCCGGCACGGGATCGCCATCACCGCGGTGCTCGGGTCGCAGTTCGCGGTGCTCGCGGCGATCGTGGCCTACTTCCTCTTCGGTGAGAAGCTCGGGCGCATCCGGATTGCGGGCGTGATCGTGACGGCGATCGGGGTTGCCGTACTGAGCGTGTTGCAGGCCTAATAAGACCGACGCGACCCCCAATCCCCGCCGCCCACTGAGTCAAGTCGAGCGTCG
>Ga0182017_10000133_pt1 | contig 56395 bp, 50 predicted proteins | sample 712E3DmetaG_FD_120492 | JGI IMG/M metagenome (GOLD analysis project Ga0182017, IMG submission 120492) | Permafrost microbial communities from Stordalen Mire, Sweden - 712E3D metaG | ecosystem: Environmental > Terrestrial > Soil > Wetlands > Permafrost | place: Sweden: Stordalen | collected... | reverse complement strand
CTCGGAACCAAGCACAAGTCCACGACCTACAAGGAGATGCGAACTAGACGGACCGTTCCAAGCCGCCCAGCCAAGACTGACCACAACATATTGTGGCTTGCTGAAACAACCGGATAAGCATGAGCCCGCTAGCCCATATTCCCAGGGAAGGCTTCCGAGTGCCTGCCGCTTTTTGACTCTGTTGAGGAATTCATCGCCTTCGTTATGAAAAAAACCATGCCACCTCGCTCGTCCAGCATCCGCAACGACTACCGTTGCAGCATTGAGAAGAATCAAACCGGCAAATACTGCGTGCGCATCCGCGTCCTGTACCCCCGGCACGCCTGGACCCTGGCGGTCTTCTTTCTGGCTTCCTCCTTCGACCGCGCCATGAAGAAGCTCGAGGAGTCCCTCCATTTCCTTCAGCGCCATGAAGAGAAACTCTGGTTCTGGGGCGTGGACCGCGCCGAAGACCTGGGCTTCTCCGCCGAGTTCCTCAAGGAAGCGAGTCTCCACCTGGACCGCCGCAACGAATTTCCCCGCAAAGCCGCCAACCTCTCCGTCGAGCCTGAACGCGATGTCCCGGCCTTCGTCCTTGGGCCTATTCGCCGCGGTTTTGCCGAAGCCGTCGAATTTGCCCGCGTCCAGCCCGCCGGCGACTGACCCCGCACTTCATTACCCCCGCCCGTTTGGTCGCATCGACTGATTCTTATGATTTCTTGACTTCCCTTACGTTCTATTACATTATGTGTTAAGTCCACTGCAGAGTACCCGCGATGCGTCCGTTCCAGGCCCCCTGCTCTGCGCCCTCAGCGCGCCGCGTCCGTAGGCCGGCCAAGGAGCCTGACCCGCTCCGGGTGAAAGGACTTCCAGAAATGAATCGTACGCGCATTGCCTCCTATCTCGCTTTGTTGTCGGCGCTGTTCCTATTCGCTGGGACGCTCACCCTGCGCGCTGCGGCCGCTCAACAGTCCGGGGACCAAACCGATTCCAGTTCCACCAAGAAATCTTCCGAGTCCAAACAGACGTCCGCCGCTAAGCCCGCTCCAGCTAGCACGCCTGCCGCGAAGCCTGCTCCGGCCAGCACTCCAGCCGCTAGCACTCCCGCTGCTTCCAAGCCCGCCGCCACGCAGCAAACTCGTCCCGCGAACAGCACTGGCATGGTCTGGGTCAATACGGATTCCGGCATCTATCACAAGCCCGGCACGCGCTACTACGGCAAGACCAAGCAAGGCAAATACATGTCGGAAGCCGACGCCATCAAGGCCGGCTATCGCGCTGCCGGGAAGAATTAGCTCCCGCTTGCAACGCTCCGTTTTTCGCAGGGAAAACTCCAAGGGAATATTCGATGAATTGATCGCATCGGCGGGAGCGGGAGCGTGTCGTACGCGCTGCCGTTTCTTATCTGTCGCGCAGGATCACTTCGCCGCGGCCCACCATCTGTTCGTTCAGCCACAGCTTGTATTTGTAGCTGCCCGTCTTTGTTCCCACCACGGGCGGCCCGCTCAGCAGGCGCATGCCCATCGGCGCCTGAAAAATGTTCGATGAAAACGGGCAGCGGTTGCTGTCAAACTCCACGCGCAAATTGCCCGCGTCGGATATCCAGCTCACCTGGTCGCCGGGATCCAGAACCACCACCTGAGGAATCAAGCCGACCAACACCGGGCGTTCCGCCATGCCTTCTCCTCCGCGCTCTTTCTCTTTCCCTGCGACGATAGCACATCCCTCCGCCCTGTTCCTATCTTCCCCGTTTCTCTCGCCGCACTTCCATGCCGCGCATCTGCTTGGTCCCTACAGACACCAGCAAGAACAACTGGATGCTCGCGCTCGTCACGCTCGGCGAAGGCTGGCACAACAATCATCACCACTACATGGCCTCCGCGCGCCAGGGCTTTTACTGGTGGGAAGTGGACATCACCTTCTACGCGCTGAAAGTGCTTTCCTGGTTCCGCATCGTGCGCGAACTCCGCAAAGTTCCAGAGCACGTCCTCGCCGAAGGCCAGGCCCTCGCCGCCGCCGCTTAACCCGGGAACGCCAATCTCCCGATTGGCGTCCTTGCCGTCCTTCAACCCGCCATTCAGGAGAATAGCGTTCCCAGGTCAGTTCGTGAAAACGGCCCCCGCCGTTCACTATTCTCCTTGCCGCCATCCCTTTCTCCCCCCCCCGGGAACGCCAATCTCCCGATTGGCGCCCTTGCCGTCCTCCAAACCGCCATCCACGAAATTGGCGTCCTTGCCGTCCTTCAACCCGCCATTCAGGAGAATGGCGTTCCCAGGTCAGTTCGTGAAAACGGCCCCCCGCCGTTCACTATTCTCCTTGCCGTCATCCCTTTCTCCCCCCCGGGAACGCCAATCTCCCGATTGGCGTCCTTGCCTTCCTTCCATCCGCCATTCAGGCGAATGACGTTCCCAGGTCAGTTCGTGAGAATGGCCCCCCGCCGTTCACTATTCTCCTTGCCGTCATCCCGCCTCCCCCCAGTTGTCATCCCGACCGGAGCGGCCCGATTTTTTCCTCCGCGCCGAATTGTGGCGTGTCGGGCTGCGAAGTGGAGGGATCTGCTTTTCTCTCGCCTCTTGCTCGCTGGTCGCCGGTCCCTGATCACTGGTCGCTGATAACTGGTCGCTGATCGCCGGTCACTGGCCGCTTTTCTCCTGCCTCCTCGCCTCTTGCTCGCCACTCGCCGCTGCTTTTGTCACCAGAGTAACCCCCTCCCCCCGGGTGTTTTTGTGAAGCATGTCAAAACAAAGGGGTTGTAGGCGCGAGTATGCGCAAGTATGTGAAAACAAGGGACTTAAAAACTCACGGTTTTGATTTGCAAACCCTTTGTTTTGATATGGATGCGCACTGTCGGTGCAGAGGGCTCTTTCTTCCTCTTTAGGAGGCCGGGACTTCAGTCCCGGCGTAAAGCCGCCCCAAAACAAAAACATCCCAGATTCTTTCTCCCCAGCGCGGGCAGGCTTATGCCGAGTATTCACAACGCATCGTATCACACTATGTACTACTTGTCAATAGACACTGTGAGGTACTAATCTCGAAACTGGCACAAAGGGTCGGCGCAGTTTCTGCTAGGGGTCGGCGCAGTTTCCGTTAGGGGGTCGGAGCTTTAGCTCCGACATTAGGTGCCTGGCTCTCCTTGGGCTTTAGCCCCTGAGGAATCGGATCCAATGTAAATTGTCCGCCGGCTGATCCCCACCGCCATTCCTCGGCCCTATCGACAAACCCCGCCGCCACTGGATTCACATGGATGTAGCGGACTCTGGAGAGGTAATCAGCGGTGTCACGGATCGTGGCCTCATGGAAACCCGCTTGCCAGATCTCCATCCGACTTGCGCGTTTCTGGTGGATTTCATGGGAGCTTCCACCCTTAATAAGCTGCATGGCCTTTTCCGAACCGGTAACAGTGATATAGAATCACACGTTACTTGCAATCAACCACCGGGCTGGCCATAGCGGCGAGAGGTCCAAGTCGTTGCTCGAACGTCCGCCTCCCCGCGACCGGAAGAAGAGGATATGGCGCAAATAACGGAACAAGAAAAACAGGAAATCATCCGCTTCCTGGAGGCCGACAAACCCCTGCCGGACAAGTACCGCTTTCTCCTCTTCGAGGACAAGCGCGAAGTCGAACTCGTCTGGAATGGCAAAACCAATGAAGTCTGCAATGTGGTCCTGCCTTTTCAGGTGATCGAGCAGGTGGACGAGCCGCGCGCCGAGAAACCCGAAGAGACCGCGCTGCAAACCGAGATGTTCGCCACGGACGCACGCGGACGCCAGCTCAAGGGCTGGACCAACAAGCTTATCTGGGGCGACAACAAGCTGATTCTCTCCTCGCTAAAGAACGGCCCGCTCCGCGAGGAAATCGAGAAGCAGGGCGGCATCAAGCTCATCTACATTGACCCTCCCTTTGACGTTGGCGCCGATTTCAGCATGGACATCGAGATCGGCGGCGACACGTTCACGAAGAAGCCCAACATCCTAGAAGAAATCGCCTACCGCGACACTTGGGGCCAGGGCGCGGATTCCTTCATTGCCATGATCTACGAACGGCTGGTGCTGATGCGGGACTTGCTAGCCGAGGACGGGAGTATCTATGTGCATTGCGATTGGCGGGTAAGCGCGTTTTTTCGCTTGGTTTTGGATGAGGTGTTTGGAAAAGACTTGTTCATCAATGAAATAATCTGGAAGCGCTCGACGTCAACCGGGCTATCGAGCAAGCAGTGTGGAGTCTTGCACGATACGGTCTACTGGTACGCAAGAACGGCGAAATACACGTTCAATATGCAGTATCACGCGTATGAGGAAAAGTATCTTCAGAGAGCCCGGAAGGATGAAGATGGCCGAATGTACATTCCGATACCAACGGGCAACCCGGGCGTTCGGCCTAATCTCTATTACGAATACAAGGGATTCCTACCGCATTCCAATGGTTACAAATGGACCCGCGCAAAGATGGAAGAATTGGACAAACAGGGCCGTCTGATTTTCCCCAAAGAAAAGACTGGCAGAATCCAGTACAAACAGTATTTGGAGGAGATGGAGGGAATCAAACTTCAAGATCTTTGGACAGATATTCCCGCCGTCAATCCTGTGGCGGACGAGCGCGTCGACTACCCTACCCAAAAACCTGAAGCCCTGCTTGAGCGCATCATTAAAGCGTCATCTAATGAAGCCGACCTCGTAGCCGATTTCTTCGGCGGCTCGGGTACCACCGCTGCGGCCGCTGAAAAGCTAGGCCGCAAATGGATCGTCAGCGACCTCGGCAAGTTCGCTATCCACACCACACGCAAGCGGCTGATCGGCGTGCAGCGGGAGTTGAAAGCTGAGGGCAAGGACTACCGCGCCTTTGAAATCCTCAACCTCGGCAAATACGAACGTCAGCACTACATCGGCGTGAACCCAAACTTACGCGAAGCAGAACAGCAAAAGCAGCTCGAGCAAAAGGAAGCCGAATTCCTCGACTTAATCCTGCGCGCCTATCGCGCCGAAAAGACCGACGGCTTCAAGACCTTCCAAGGCAAAAAGGCCGGGCGGCTCGTGTCGGTCGGGCCGGTCAATCTCCCCGTGACGCGCCTCTACGTCGAAGAAATCATCCTGGAATGCCGCCAGAAGCACATCACCCGCGTGGACATCCTCGGCTTTGAGTTCGAGATGGGCCTCTTCCCCAACGTGCTGGACGAGGCGCGCGCCAAAGGCATTGACATCGCCCCCAAGTACATCCCCGCCGAGGTATTCGACAAGCGCGCGGTCGAGAAAAACCAGGTGGTCTTTCATGATGTCGCGGCAATCGAGGTCAAGCCGCACGTCAAGAAAAACAGCGTGGCCGTCGAGCTAACCGACTTCTCCGTCTTCTATTCCCAGGATTCCATTGCCGCCGCCGAAGCCTCTCTGAAAGAGAAATCCAGCAAGATCGTGGCCGAAAAGGGCCAGATCGTGAAGGTCAGCAAGGACAAAAACGGCATCGTTACCCGCGAACGCCTCACCAAGAAATGGACCGACTGGATAGACTATTGGGCCGTGGATTTCAATTTCGAGAACAAGCGCGAAATCATTCGCGTCCAGAAATTGCCGCCCGGACAAGCCTCCATCGCCGGGCTTGAGCCCCCGCAGATGCGCCTCGATGAATACGAGGAAGTCTGGACGGGCGATTACATCTTCGAGAACGAGTGGCAGTCCTTTCGCACCAAGAAAGACCGTTCGCTGGAACTGACGAGCGTCTATCACGAATGCACACCGGGCCGCCGCAAGCTGGCCGTCAAGGTGGTGGATATCTTCGGCAACGACACCATGACGATTGTCGAGGTGGCCGTGGGAGGCAAGAAATAATGGCCATCCATCCCAACTTCCCCGAATCGCCCTTCGCTATCCTCGATCCCGCGGTGCGCTGGTTCCCTGCGGATGAAGCCTTGAGGGAGTCTACTTCGGACAAGCTGATGCCGCCGCTGGTTCCCGAACTCCGCAAAAAGGTGAAGGAATGGCGGGACATCGGCTATGCCGGAGCGACGGATACCAGCAAGAGCCTGCTGAACTGGTGGTTTAGGACGCCCCACCTGATGCCCAAGGCAGACGGCACGATGGCCGAGTTTCAGTATTACTTCGCGCAACGCGAGGCCCTGGAAACCATCATCTACCTCTATGACGTGGTCGAGGTGAAGGACAAATTTGACCTGATGCGCTTTGATAGTTCCGGGGCGGTGTCCGCAGGGATGTTTGACGAGACGTGGCGGCGGTTTGTGGTGAAAATGGCCACGGGTACGGGTAAGACAAAGGTATTGAGTTTGGTCTTGGCTTGGAGTTTCTTTCACAAGCTGTACGAAGCAGAGTCCGGGCTGTCGCGCAATTTCCTGGTGATCGCCCCCAACATCATCGTATTGGATCGCATCTATAAGGATTTTCAGGGTTTGCGGATTTTCCTGAAAGACGACCCCGTCTTGCCCGATGACGGCGTGGATGGGCGCAACTGGCGCGAAGATTTTCAGCTAACGTTGCATGTGCAAGATCAGGTGCGCATCACGCAGCCAACGGGCAACATTTTTCTGACCAACATTCACCGCGTGTACGCCGGCGACGACATTCCCGCTTCGCCGGACGACGAAGACACCATGGACTATTTCCTGGGGAAGCGGCCCAGCGGCGCGACCACGGACTCCAAGGTGGACCTGGGGATGATCGTGCGCGACATTGACGAACTGATGGTTTTGAACGACGAAGCGCACCACATCCACGATCCCAACATGGCCTGGTTCAAATCCATTGAGGACATCCACAACCGCCTGAAACAGAAAGGCGCCGAGCTTTCCTTGCAGGTGGATGTTACCGCCACTCCCAAGCACGACAATGGCGCGATTTTTGTGCAGACCGTAGCGGATTACCCGCTGGTGGAAGCCATTTCGCAAAATGTGGTGAAACATCCCGTGCTGCCCGATGCGGCCAGCCGCGCCAAGCTAGTGGAGCGCCAGAGCGCGAAGTTCACGGAAAAATATGAGGATTACATACACCTGGGGGTGATCGAGTGGCGCAAGGCTTACGCCGAACATGAAAAGCTAGGTAAGAAGGCCATTCTGTTCGTGATGACCGATGACACGCGCAATTGCGACGATGTGGCAGTGTATTTGGAGGGCAACTATCCCGATTTAAAAGACGCCGTTCTGGTGATTCATACGAAGAGCAACGGCGAAATATCCGAATCAACGTCTGGCAAGGGCAAGGAAGAACTGGATAAATTGCGCAAGCAAGCCAACGCAATTGATGGGTGGGAGAGTCCCTTTAAAGCCATTATTTCCGTTATGGTGCTGAAGGAAGGCTGGGACGTGCGCAATGTCACCACCATTGTGGGTTTGCGCGCTTATTCGTCGAAGAGCAACATCCTGCCCGAGCAAACTTTGGGGCGCGGTTTGCGTACAATGTATCCCAGAGGTGGAGAAGAGTACGTCAGCGTGGTCGGCACGGATGCGTTCATGGATTTCGTGGATTCCATTCAGGCGGAAGGGGTGGTGCTGGAACGCAAGCCGATGGGCGAAGGAACGCAGCCAAAAACTCCGCTGGTAGTGGAGATCGATAAGGAAAACGACAAGAAAGACATCGAGGCCTTGGATATCGAGATCCCGCTGCTGACGCCGCGGGTCTATCGCGAATACAAGAATCTGGCCGACCTGGACGTGACCGCTTTAGGGCATCAGCGTGTGGCTTACCTGCAATTCAGTGAAGAGCAGCAGCGGGAGATCGTCTTCAAGGACATCACTACGGGTGAGATTACGCACACGACAATTCTCGACACGGCAGGAATTGCCGATTACCGCAGTGTGATCGGCTACTTCGCGCAGACCATGATGAAGGACTTGAGGCTGGTGAGTGGCTACGATGTGCTGTACGGCAAAGTGAAGTCCTTTGTGCAAGCCGATTTGTTTGACCGCCCGGTGCAACTTGAGGACCCCAACACGCTTCGTAATCTCTCGGAACCGGCAGCCACTAAAACTCTGCTAGAAACGTTCAAGAGGGGGATCAACGCTCTCACCGTGCGGCAAAAGGGCGACGCCGAAATTCGCGACACTATCAAGCTCCGGCAAACTCGGCCCTTTGTTGCCAAGGAACAGGGCTATCTCGTTCCGAAAAAGAGCGTGTTCAACCGAATCCTCGGCGACAGCCATTTTGAGTTGTTGTTCGCGCAGTTCTTAGAGAGCTGTGACGATGTGGTGTCCTACGCGAAGAATTATTTCGCTGTGCATTTTAAGCTGGACTATGTAAATGCGAACGGCGACATCTCGAACTACTATCCGGATTTTCTGGTCAAGCTGGGCGGCAGGCGGATTGTTGTCGTCGAAACCAAGGGACTGGAAGATTTGGACGTGCCGCTAAAAATGGAGAGGCTGCGTCAGTGGTGCGAAGACATCAATCGAGTACAGGCTGTGGTCAAATACGATTTCGTTTATGTGGACCAGGAGAGCTTTGAAAGATACAAGCCAGCTTCATTTGGACAGCTACTCGACGGATTTAAGGAATACAAGGGAAGCGACCAATCGTAACCCATCGGCGGGTGCCCAACGGGTTTAGGTTTGCATCAAGCTCCCTTCACCGTTACCGGCTACACATCCTCGTACCAGTTTCGAAACTAGTACCCTATAAATAATAATTGACAAGTGGTAAATAATGTGCTATGCTTCGCCTGTTATGCTGAGGGGACGCTGCTCTTGTGCCATTTCGATACCCCGCACATCCTCATCCGCGCCGCAAATCCCGCTAACCCCTTTGTTTCCCCTACATCCAAGAAAATCGCCTGTAACCCCTTTGTTTCCCCTACTTACGCAAAAACAGGGGGGTGGGGGGTATCCGAAGGAAGTAAAGGAACCAAACGAAGTACAGGAAGCAAAGCAAGTGGACTATAATCGCGCTATTCTAACGCCTGCGTTTACTACAACATCAATTAACATTGTCGGCGCGCCGACATTTTTGACCCCTGCACCGGCTCTCTCTCTCTTCCGTATTCTCTTAAACCTAAAACTGACAACTGGGCATCCGGTGAAGGATGCCCATCCTGAGCGAGCAGTGCGAGTCGAAGGAGTTCTCCCGTCACTCGCCACTAACCCCAATCATTCCCGTACATACGCGCAGGTCGCCCGTAAGTCCAATTATTCCCGTACATACGCAAAAACAGGGGGGGGGGTTCATGTTAACTAGGCAGTCAAGTGAAATTGTCGGCGCGCCGACATTCCCGTTCTTGTACGCGACACAAAAGTTACACGTGCAGCGGATCAACCGACAGACCGGGAGAAGAAAGGCAAGAGCGCAGTCAGGAGTGACTGTGCCACCAGACGCAAGAGCGGCGCGCCTTGCGGGGCCAAGAGCCGGGACGTATGATGCGTCGAAAGAATTCAGGTGAAGGGCAGTGAACCCATGAGATTTGCAATCACAGCGGCGCTGCTACTTGTAAGTACAGCAACGTCTTTTGCCCAAGAGCGACCCGAGTCCTGCAATACCTTTTTCACGATGTATTTGTACGACCAGCGGAGCGGCCTGATCGCGACCCGGGGGATGACGCGTGACCAATCGCAGTGGTTCCAAAACACGGCCAAGCAGAAATACCCCGGCTTCTGCATCAGCACGGAAAGAGCAACGTATGTGATGGTGACCGTGCGGTGGATGGAGGGCCAGGGACAGACGGGAACCAGGACCGAATCCACGATTACCAGTGGCCCGGATACCAGCGTGACCGGAGAGCCGAGTAGCGGACCCGGGCAAGCATCCCAGCCAATGTGGCGCGCGCAATTGGGCAGGATGGTCGCCGCCTGGCAGAATCAGGCGAAGGACATTGTGCGCGAACCACACGCCACGGTCCTGGTGTTTGCAACGAAGGATGGGAACCCGCTATCGGCGACGGCAGAACTCCGGGCGGATCCGGTGCTGCAAGCAAAAGGGGTTGGCAAAACTGCTGGCCGTGATGCCCTTGAATACGTCCTCAAGAACTGGAACATGAAGCTTGCAGGCAAGGGCCGAGAATAAAAGGGCGGCGGGCGGGATAGAGAATTTCTGTTTTTGGGGTGCCTGTATGTCGGAGCTGAAGCTCCGACCCCCTAAAGAGAAAGGGAGATCCCTTCCGACAGGAGTCGGAATCTCCGACGCCACCGAAATGGCGTCTCCGATCGCGATGCTCGGGATGACGAAGGAGGAACAAGGCCAGCCGCCAGGGCCTGCCATGCAGGATCGTCAGATGCTTTTCGGCGTCGCGCCTGCGCCGGCGCCTGCTGCGGCCGCGGCGGCACGGGCGGGGACGTTCTTGTCGGCTTCCTTGGGCGCGCTGCGGTCAATTTCGATGGTGCCTTTGAAGTCCGCGCCGTCTTCGATCATGATCTGTGCGGTGGTCAAATTCCCGATCACGTAACCGTCCTTCTTGATCTCGACGCGTCCCTTCGCGCGCACGTTCCCCTTGACGTAGCCGTACACGACGACGTCGCGGGCGTTGATGTCAGCGGTGAGCTTCGCGGTCTTTCCGACCGTCAATTTCCGCTCATCAAGGTGGATCGATCCTTCAACCATGCCGTCGATCAGCAAATCCTCGGTGCCGGAGATTTCGCCTTTCACGCGCAGGCTCGCCCCCAGCCACCCCGTCGCGCGTTCCGCTGGCGCCTCCACTGGATGCGGCGCGTCCGTGCTCTTCGTTTCCGGTTTCTTCTCATTCCACATGTGATCCTCCTTGGGACACCACACCCCATGCGGATTTCCCGAAGGAGTGCAACAATCCCGATTCCTTGCTCCTGCCTGCAGAGACTCCACGCAAGATTGAGGGGTGCCCTGCATCCTACTCCCGTGGGGCGGGCGCGGCAAGGCGCGAAGTGCGTGGGCAAGAAATCACGCCCGCCAAGAACAGAGGGATCCCTCGACTACGCGACCCGACGCGCCAAATTGCGGCGCGAGGGACAAAATCGGGTCGCTCCGCTCGGGATGACAAAAGGAAGAAAGGGCCGGGCGCGGCAAGGCGTAGTGCTGAACTGCTCCGAAAGCATATGTTTCTGCCACGGGTGCGGCGCCCGGCAAGCACGGCTATCAGACATCTGTCCCTTTTTGTACAGTCCACTTGTGGATAGATTTGTTACGCTGACATGTTTCACGGAATCAACCACCCGAAACAACAGGTGCGCCCCACGCGCCGAGCGAGGGGCGCAGGAAATCACGGTAACGGAGGCAATACTCATGAAAGCAGTTGGACTTATCACCAAGGGAGTTCTTCTCCTTCTGGTGGGAGCCATTGCTCCTGCCTACGCACAGAGCAAGCAACAGGAGAAAGAGCAGGGCAAACCGCAACAGGAGCAACAGCATCAGCAGGCGAAACCCGCTCAGCAGCAGCATCAGCAGCCGCAAAAGGAGCAGGCGAAACCCGCACAGCAACAACATCAGCAGGCGAAACCCGCTCAGCAACAGCATCAGCAGACGGCCAATAAACCTGCGCCACGACCGCAACAAACCTACGGCGGCGCTTATCATGGCGGCGTCAAGGCCAACGGCCCCACGAATGGCGGAGTCCACCACAGCGGCGTGCCACAACACGCAGGGCAGGTACGCAGCGGTTTCGCGCAGTCTCGCGCCGGTTCATGGAACAACGACCACCGCACCTGGCAGCAACGCGGCGGCTATAACGGCTACCGAGTCCCTGAAGACCGCTTCCGGCTCTACTTCGGGAGTAATCACTTCTTCCGCATCGGCGGCCTTCCGATGGTTTTCGTAGGCGGCTATCCGCGTTTCCAGTACGACGGCTATTGGGTTACGTTCATGGACCCGTGGCCAGAATCGTGGGATCCCGCGTGGTACGAAAACGACGACGTGTATCTTGATTACACCGGCGATGGGTACTACTTATATGACCGCATGCATCCTGGCATCGGGATCGCGGTCACTGTCGCGTTTTAACCAGCGGGAAGAGAACTACAAAGAGCCGCTCACCACGATTTTATCGTGTGTTCGTGGGCAGCGCAGGTTTGAAAAGCGCAAGAGCACGGCGACTTAAGTCGTTGCAAACCGTCAACTTGGCGGCCACGCGGCTAGTACCGGAGTTTGAACCTTGACGCGGCGGAGGGGAGGAGTAGCCTAAACGCAAAGGCCCACTTTGCGACGGAGCTTCCCCATGGCCCTCTCTCTCCGCGTCTTCACGACGATTTTGCTTGGAGCTGTGAGCATGCCTGGCGTTTGCCGGGCGCAGAGCAAGAACAAGCCGCCGGATGTCCAACCATCCTCAATAGCTGGCGAAGTTCACGGAACGCCGGTAAAAAAGACTCCCGCCCTCACCGATGACGATATCGCGTTACTGGCGCCGCAGCCGACCGCCAACCCAGCGGAAACTCCCAAGGCGGAGACAGCCGCGGAGCCTGCAACGAAGGCATCTCCCGAAGCTCCGCAGAATCCGGAGGAGAGGAAGGCGGAAATTGCGGCGCTGGAACAGCAGATCAAAGAGAAGCAACTGAAGATTCAACTTCTGATGCGCATGTTTGTCCTCGACGAACAAGCGTTCCTGAAAGACCCGAGCGGGCAGTCCGAGGAGGAAGAGGCGCGGGCGAAACGCCGATTCGAGCAGGAGGAATTGTTGCAGGAAGGCAAGGAGGTCGCGCGGCTGCGAGCAAGACTCGAGCAGATCGCGCCGCCGGGGGGCGAGAAAGCAGCCCCGGCCAAAGGCGTGGCGGCAAATTAGGACGCGGCCCTCAGCAGGTAAGACCGCATTGAAGAGGCGACAGTTACGGCATGGCTGCCCTTCGCGTTGTTCGGGGTAAAGAGCCATGCCCTCCCTAGGCAGGAAGAGGGATCCCTCGGCTTCGCGACCCGACGCGCCAAACTGCGGCGCGAGGAAGGAAATCGGGTCGCTCCGCTTGGGATGACGGCGATGAGAATGGCGGGCCGCGGAGGCAAGATCAGGTGATTGTGCGGACATGGGGCGCAGGAGTCCTGCGCCCCTACAACGGCAAGAGAAAGGCGGGAGGACGGCGAGGAGGACGCCGCTACCAAGCCATCCAAATTGACCGTTGCGCTGGGCTTGCTCCTGCGGGACACTGGAGTTCCCGCCGTACTCCAGCAACTCCCCGAAGTACGAACCCGCGGGCCATCCTTGTGGGTTCATAAGGATCCGTAAAGGAGCACTCTCATGAGCAATCCGATTGGTGAACTCAGGCCTCCCGCACGTTTGATGATGACGCCCGGGCCGTCTTCGATGGACGCACGCGTATACCGGGCCCTGGCCACGCCGCTGGTGGGGCATCTGGACCCGTGGTTCCGCGGCTGCATGGATGAAACCCAGGTGTTGCTGCGGCAGATTTTCCAGACAGAAAACCGCATTACGTTCCCGCTGTCCGCCTCCGGGTCGGGCGGGATTGAAGCCTCGGTGCTGAATTCGCTGGAATCCGGCGATGAAGCGATTTGCTGCGTGAATGGCCTGTTCTCGCAACGCATGCACGTCATTGCGCAGCACACACCCGCGACGCTGCACCTTGTCGAAGCGCCCTACGGCAGGCCGGTTGACCCGGAAGACGTGCGCAAGGTCGCCAAGGGCCGCAAGATCAAGATGATTGGCCTGGCGCAGGGGGAAACCTCTTCGGGCGTGGTCACCAACATCGATCCCTTCCGGCAGGTCGCCGATGAATGCGGCGCGCTGCTGGTGGTGGACGCGGTGGCTACCCTGGCTGGGGTGCCCCTGAATATTGATAAGCAGCGCGTGGACATTTGCTTCAGCGGGTCGCAGAAAGCGTTGAGCGCGCCTCCGGGAATGTCTCCCATCACGGTGAGCCCGCGCGCCGAAGAAGTTTTCCGCACGCGCAAGACGAAGGTGCAGAGCTGGTACTTCGATCTTTCCACGGCGATGAATTACTGGGGCAAGGATCGCCTGTACCACCACACGCCTCCAATTTCGCTGATTTACGCGCTGCGCGAAGCAATGCGCATGGTGATTGAGGAAGGCTTGGAGGTGCGGTGGGAACGCCACCGCCAGAATCAACTCGCGCTAATCGCGGGCGTGGAAGCGATGGGTCTGAAGCCTTTTGTGGAGAACCCGGCGGACCGCCTGCCCACCGTCACTGCGGTCAAGATTCCCGCGGGCATTGACGATCTCAAGGTGCGCAATGAGCTCCTCGAAGAGTTCAACATCGAAATCGCCGGCGGCATTGGCGCAACAAAGGGACAGATTTGGCGGCTGGGGCTGATGGGCTACTGCAGCCAGAAGCAATTCGTGTTGGAATTGCTGGGCGCGTTGGACAAGGCCCTGGTGGATCAGGGCCACCGGCACGAGCCGGGCGCCGGGGTTGGCGCCGCCGTGCGCTATTACACGCACGCCGAAGTACCCGCACTCGCCGCGCGCTAAACGCCGCGCCGGTTCGCCGGGACGCTCACAATTTTTTCGGGGTTGCCAGGCTGAGCTTCAGCCCGCCGCGGGATTTTTTGCGCGCGCCGCTTCCAGATACCGCTTGCGATAGACAATCAGTATGGCCAGCAAAACTCCGCTGAAGAGGAAACCGAAGGCAGTCATCGATTTGAGGTAGGAATCCGAAAAGAAAAAAGCGTTCGGAGGCAATGGGAGATTCGCCGGCATCATTTTGGCGATGGCTTCTTTCATCGTGGGCACGAATTGCGGATTCAAGAGCGTCACAATCCCACTGAGGAAGAACAGCGCTTTGCACCAGATCAGAGGATCCAGCGCCCATGGCTTCAGTTTGATGATACCGACACCGCAGACCACGTAGACGACTCCCAGCAGAACGAAGAACAGCAGGGAACCCCCCCATGAAACGCGTGGCCAAAAAGGAAGAGGGGAACCGAGGAGATGAACGAATATGGGACGATGAGAAGCGTCAGCATGAAAACGCCGGAAAAGATGTCAAAGCCGGCGATGATGAGCAGTGGCAAGGGGCAAACCGGGCCGCCAGGAACGTACGAAGGAGGCGGTGGCGGCTCTTGCGGGAAGCCGGAGGCGTCCAGCGTTTTCCCGGGATGGAGGCGCGCAAGGAACGGATTAAAGTCGTCCACCACTGCCTGGCGGGTGAAGAGAATGAGCCACCAGATGCCCACGCCAAAAGGAATCCCGTAAAAGAGAGCCATAAACCACTTCATTAGCACCATGACCCGAGCGGTATCGGCGGCGTTGGGCAGCGTGGGGGGCAAATTATTCATGACGAAGAACGTGGCCACCATGGCGATGGCGGACAAACAAGTCATCAGCCCGCCCCAAATGAGAATGGAGATGCGAGCCCAATTGCGCCGGCGAAGAATGCCCACGCCGACAAGAATGCCAAAGATGGCGACAAGGAAGAGGAACAGCCAGGTCACACTGGCCATGGCCCGCGCGGCTCCGGGGAAGGGAACGCCCTTATCTGTAGGGGCGATACGAGATACAAAGAGCAATGAGCCTTCCACGAAGATGGCGCCGAGCGCACCAAGCGCGCCAAAAAGGATGGCCACAATGCCGACCGCGGTGACCGCGGGATGGGACTTCGGATTGGGTTCCATGGGGAAAGCTATATCACCTTTGGAAAGCGAATGGGCAGGGAAATGGGTCGACGAGAGGGCAGGCCGATTCCGCAAGTCGGTTCGGTGAGTTCATAAGAGGAACCCAAGAGGAGAATGAGCGGAGACGGGGGCAGGAGTCGAATTATGGTTTGCCGGCCGGGTTGCAGCTGTAAAAGCGGCGGCAAGCCGGCGCACTCCAAGATTGCGGCGGGATTGACAGTTGGGGAGGGGTGTTGAACACTTGTTGTGCGCGCGGAAGAAGCGGAAAGAGGAGCGAACGTGCCCAGCGTACCGGTGCTTGCCAACAACGGCGCCATGAACGAGTTCATCGGCGCATTTGAAGTGACCTCGACCTTGAGCGGCCATGTGTATCACTGCAGCTTTTCGCATATCTGGAACGCCATTGCCACGCGCCACAGCGACACCATTGACGCGAAATTTGTGGTGGATGGAGAAGGGCGCATCGTGGGACTGGCGCACACCGCGTTTGTGGAATTCCGCGCGAAAGCCGGGCGCGACCTGAGCGACCGCGAGGCCAGTTTTGTGGCCGCGGAATTTCTCAACGAGCGGCTGGAAGAGGAAGATGAGCGGCCGCTGTATGATGTTCCCCACGAGGAAGTGAAGCGGCTGATCGAGCTGGTTGGGATCAAGTAAGAAAATTCACGCCATAATCGCAAGAGCAGAGACCGCCGCGAAAAGCGGATTCATCGCGTAAGCAGCACTCGATAGAGAAGGGTTCCGCGCCGCAGTCACGAAAAACGTCATAGCTTCAGGATAGGAAGAGAAGAGAGATTCCTCACCCCGATGAAGCATACGGGGCGCAAAACCCGCGCTTCGCGGACCCCGTTCGGAATGACGGTTTTGTTCGGGGTTTGCCGCGGTTTGTTGTGGGGCATGCAGTTGTAAAAGCGGCGGCAAGCCGCCGCACTCCACATTGGCGGGTTAGAGTGCGGCTTCGTCTTCGGCGCGGAAGGCGGCCAGGCGCGGATGGTGCAGGCCGTCGCGACGGATGAAATGAATTACCAGCAACAGCAGCAGGGCCCCAAAGACCATGACGCCCGTGGCGGCTTGCAAGCCGATCTGCAGGTCGCTGATGTCCGAGATGCGCCCGATCAACAACGGGCCGAGCGCGCCTAAAAGCTGCGTGGCGAACATGTAGACGCCGATGGCGGTGGCGTGGGCGCGCTGCGGGGTAAGATCGTGGAGCACCGCAGTTGTCGGTCCGTGATACCACGACATGAAATACATGGCGACGAAGAAGCCCGAAAGAACCTTCCATTTTTCATCCGACTGGATGGCCAGCAGCAGGAATGGCGTAGCGGCGAGGAAGGCACAGGCGATGACCAGGATTCGGCCGTACTTCAACCGCCTCTGGAGACGGTCCGCAAAGTATCCCCCGGAGAGCGCTCCCAATACGGAAGAAAGCAGGGCGATAATGGCCAGGGAGAGAGCGGCTTCCTTGAGGCTGAAGTTCTTGTAGTTCATGGCGTAATCGATGCCCCAGACGACGAAAGAAACGCTGGAGAACGTGATGCAAATGCCCGCGGCGATCATGGCCACGAAAGCGGGTACGCGAAGAAGCTCTCTAGCGCTGACGGCTTCCGAGCGAGGACGCCGGGGAGGTTCCTTAAGTTTGAGGGCGGACAGCCCTGGGAGGATTCCAATGACACCGACGATGATGAAGGCGTGCTGCCAGCCGTGGCGTGCTCCCATGATGCCACCGAGCGCCAGACCGGAGACGCCGCCAAGAATCATGCCGGAGGCGAACACGGATTGCGCCATGGCGCGGTTGCGGCGGGAGAAGGAATCGGAAATCAGGGACTGCGCGGCGGGGGCATAAGCGGCTTCGCCGATACCGACAAGTCCGCGGGCGACGAAGAGGAAGAAAAAGGTGGGAGCGAGGCCGCTGGCAATGGCGGCGAGACTCCAGAAGAGCACGCCCGCAGCGATGATTTTCGGCTCGTTGAAGCGATCGGCGAGGTAGCCAGAGGGGATACTGGCGAACGCCAGTACCACGAGAAGCACCATCGGAAGGGAACCAAGCTGCGCGTCGCTGACGCCAAAATGCTGACGAAGCAAGGGAAACAGGGGATTCAGCACCTGGCGGTCGGCGAAGTTGACAAAATTGATTAAAGCAAGTACAGCAAGGAGGCGAGCCTGCGCGAGCGTGAATGGGATTTTGCGAAATCGCATACCGTCTTGAAACCCTCGCGTAGACGACCTGGTAAGCTGAGGGCCCGGTGAGGCCCGTCACAATGCGAACCGGGTGGATTATATAACGCAGATGACACAAGCCAAACCAAACACAACAACGAGTGACCGGTTGACCACGGTGCTCTCCTATGGGGCGCTGCTGCTGCTGGGTTACCTGGTGTTCCAGATCCTGGCGCCATTTGCCAAGCCGCTGGCGTGGTCGGCGGTCCTGGCGATTTTCTTTTATCCCGTATACGCGAAGCTATTGCGCAAGAGTTCGCCGACGTGGGCGGCGGTGCTTTGCACCCTTGGTGTGACGGCACTATTGATTGTGCCGGTTTTGCTGGTGCTGTTGTACGCGGCACGAGAAGCGGTGGTCGCATCGGCACAGGTGCAGGCAGCGATAAGCTCTGGTTCGGTTGGGCTGCCGACGCATTTGACGGATTGGATAAGGGAGCGGCTCCCGGAGCCTTGGCGCGGTATGGACTTCATTGGGCCACTCCGGCAGGGAGCGGAAAAGGTCGGGTCGTATCTGGCAACCAGCGTAGGTTCGTGGTTGAGGAATCTGTTTTCATTCTTTCTGGACCTCTTCATTTTGCTGTTCGCGCTGTTTTTCATGTTCCGCGATGGCGAACAGATCGTGCACGCGCTGCGACACCTGATCCCTTTCGACGCCGAGATTCAAAAAGACATGCTGCGGGAATCGCATGACCTGATTTTTGCGAGTGTCGCCGTGGCCCTGTTGATCGCGGCGATCCAGGGGGTCCTGGGAGGAACGGCGTTTGCACTGACGGGGCTGGGCACACCGGTGTTCATGGGTGTGGTGATCGCCCTTTTTTCGATTGTGCCGGTGGTGGGTTCGGCGCTGATTTGGGTGCCGGCGGCGGTGTGGCTGGGAATCAACGGCCACTGGGGCAAGGCGGTGCTGTTAGTGGCGATCTGCGGGGGCGTTGCGGGAGTGCTGGATAACCTGGTGAGGCCGCTGCTTATGCGTAATCGCTCGCGGTTGAACGATCTGCTGCTGTTTATCAGTATTCTGGGCGGGTTGGAGGTTTTCGGCTTGCTGGGATTGGTAATCGGACCGACCATTATGGCGGCGGCGCTGGGGGTGTTCCGCGTGTACATGGAACACCGGGAGCAAATGGAGAAGGAGGCTGCGTAACTCAAAGCGTAACGCCCGGGGTAAATTCCGCGCGTGGTGGTACGCTCTGTGCTAGAGTACGCCCTCGAATGAGTGTAACGACCGAAAAGACGATGACCATGCCGACAGAACTGACGGTCGACAAGTTGCGGTGGCGTTGCGAGCTGGCGCGCGTGCCCTTTGAAACCACGGCGCAGGCGCAGAAGCGCGAAGGATTTGTTGGGCAGGAGCGCGCGCTGCGCGCGCTGAAGATGGGCGTGGAACTTTCTGCGCCGGGCTACAACGTGTTTGTGTGCGGATTGGCGGGCACCAGCCGCGGCGGCACGATCGCGCAGATGATCGAGGACTTGCACCCGGCCACCAAACCTTCGCTGGACAAGTGTTACGTCAATAACTTCAAGATACCCGACCGGCCGCGGCTGCTTTCGCTGCCGCGGGGCTCGGCCAACGTGTTCAAGAAAGACATGCAGGCGGGCGTGGACTTCCTGCGGCGGCGGATTCCGCAAGTGTTTGAAGGCGAGCCGTTCCAGAGGCAGAAGGGGCGAATCGTCGAACGCTTTTCCGTGCGCGAAAAGGAGCTGATGGACGACTTCACCCGGCGGATTGCCCGCGATCAATTTGCGCTCGGGCACATGCAGGTGGGCGCCGTGGCGCTGCCGGAGATTTTTCCCGTGCTGGAAGGGCAGATGGTGCCCATCGAGGATATTTCCAAGCTGGTGCACGAAGGAAAACTGGAAACGGGAGTCGCGGAAGAGATTGAGCGGAAGTACGAGCAATTCCGGCAGGAATTCACCGTGGTGTACCGGAAGACACTGACGCTTTCGCGGGAACTGGCAAGCGAGCTGAGTTACCTGGAGCAGGAAGCGGCGTCGGTGCTGGTGGACGGGGCGATCGAGGAGTTGAAGGAGAAGTATCCCGGCGCGGGAGTTTCCGAGTACCTCGAAGAGGTCCGGCATCACCTGCTGGATAATCTGGGGCCGTTTAAAGAGCGCGAAGGGGAAGAGGATCAGACGGGGGATCAGCCGGAAGTGCTGCAGAAGATGCCGGGGCCGGAGAGAGATCCGTTCCGGGTGTATGGCGTAAACGTGATTCTATCGCACAACAGCGAAAGCGATTCTCCAGTGATTTTCGAGACCACACCGACCTACGCAAATCTGTTTGGCACGATGCAGCGGGCCTACGATGCGCGCGGCGGCTGGACCAGCGATTTCATGGACCTGCGCGGCGGCTCGCTGCTGCGCGCCGATGGCGGATTCCTGATCATGTACTCGATTGAGGCGTTGTCCGAGCTGGGCGTGTGGCGGGCGTTGAAGCGCACGTTGAACCACACGCGCCTGGAGATTCAGCCATTGGAAGTGTTCTATCCATTTGCAACCACGGCGCTGAAGCCGGAGCCCGTGGAACTCAACGTAAAAGTGATCCTGATCGGGGATCGCGATCTTTATGAACTGCTGTACGAATATGAAGAGGACTTCCGGAAGATTTTCAAGGTGCGCGTGGAGTTTGACGAAGAGATGCCGCTGAGCGATGGCGTGATTGAAGAGTACGCCGGGCGATTGCGGGGGCTGAGCGAAAAGGAAAACCTGTTCCCGTTCGATCGCGGGGCGTTTGCGGCGATTCTCGAATATGGCGTGCGAAAGGCGGGGCGCCGGAACAAAGTGACGGCGCGGTTCGTGGATATTGCCGACCTGGCGCGGGAGGCGCACTATACGGCGGCAGCGGCGGGGGAAAATGTGGTGCGCGCGGCGCACGTGCGCTCGGCGATCGCCTCGAAGATGGAACGCCACAACCTGGTCGAGACGCGCATACGGGAAATGATCGAAGAGGGCACGCTGCTGGTGGACTTGACGGGAACATGCGTCGGCCAGGTGAATGGGTTGAGCGTGATGGAGATCGGGGGGTATGCGTTCGGAAAGCCGGTGCGCATCACGGCGAGCGCGGCGCTGGGCAAGGCGGGACTCATCAATATCGAGCGCGAAGCGAATCTCAGCGGAAGGTTCCACGACAAGGGCGTGCACATCATCGCGGGGTATTTGCGCAGTTGCTTTGCGAAGGACAAGCCGCTGTCACTGGCGGCGAGCATCTGCTTCGAGCAATCGTATTCGGGCGTAGATGGGGATAGCGCGAGTTCGACGGAGATTTACGCGCTGCTATCGGCGCTCTCGGAGCTGCCGCTGCGGCAGGATATTGCGGTGACGGGTTCGATGAACCAGCGCGGTGATATACAGGCGATCGGCGGGGTCAACGAAAAGATCGAAGGATTCTTCGATACGTGCCGGATCGAGGGCCTGAGCGGGACGCAGGGAGTGATGATTCCGGCGGCAAACGTCGAGGACCTGATGTTGCGGGAAGACGTGCTGGAAGCGGTGAAAAGCGGGAAATTCCATATCTGGCCGATAGGGCGCGTGGAGCAGGGAGTCGAGCTGCTGACCGGAACCCGCGCCGGACAACGCAATGGGGACGGCGGATTTGAGAAGGGCACGGTGTTCGCGCTGGTGGATCAGCGCTTGCGCGAGATGGCCAATACGATGAAGGAATTCGAGTGAGAAGTTTCCGCAGGAAGCAGGACCCGCCAAGAAGCGAATGAAATCTTCAGAAAATCAGGGAGAAGGAGCAGAGCAAGAGACTTTGCATGGAACGAGATTTGTGCGGGTGACGCCAAGAAGAAACAATCGCCACGTTTAAGACCACGGTAACGGGGGCGCAGCAGTGCTGCGCCCCTACGGGGAATCGCGCGGGCCTGAGTGCCTGGCCGGTGGCGTCAGTCCAGCCACTCGTCAAAATGTACTCCCTTGTCGTCTTTCCAGGATGCGCCAATCACGGAATGCAGATGGCGCGAAAAGACGGCGGGATTGACCGAGTCCAGCCAATCGGCCTGTTTGGGGAGGGATTGGGTATTGTTCGCGGTCTTTGTTTTGGAGGATTTGTTGGCTTCGGCGATCCATTTTTCTTTCAGCGCAGGCCAATCCAGCTTCTGCATATCGTAATAGGTGAATCCGTTCAGCTTTTCGGGAAACTGCTTGCGGGCGGCGAGGAAATTCTGGGGAATAGAAGCCGGAGTATTAGCGGCCTGCTGCGCAAGGGCAGCGCGAAGGGTGTCACTCTTGGCGGCGCCCAGCAAAAAGTCCGGGGTCATGGCGAGATAGTAGAAGTTCCACTGAGCCAACCCGGCGGAGCTTTGACCGCCGCGCAAGGAAATCTTCAGATATGTGGCGGAGCCCTCGTTGCGCTCGGAAGTAATCTGATCGCTGAAAATGGTGCGAAGAAGTTTCAGGGCTTCGGGTTTGTTGCGAATGCCGAGAAGATAGATTTGCTTGGTGTCATCGAGGGTAGGGCTGCTCTGGAATGAGGCAATTTCGCCGGTGGTCAGGGCCAGGGCGTCGGTCAGGGGCATGCCGAGGCGCGTCTGGATCATTAATTCCAAGGGAGCCAGGGATTTCGCGGAGTCTGGACCGGCCTGGGAAAGCGCGCGCTTCACGGTTTCGTAAATTCCCAGGAAATTGATTTGGGTATCGTTGAGAGAGACAGTGTCCGGCGTTAAGAAGGAGAGCGAAGCGGGATTCGCTTGTCCTTCAGGCCAAATATCGAAAAGCGAGCCGGCCGCCGTGTCGCCCAGAACAGCGCCCTGCAAACGGGTCCTGGAGCCTTCGAAGGAGAGATGGCCGGCGAGGACGTGGATGGAATCGAGTTTGAGGGCATTGAACATGGCGCGCACTTGCGGCGCCGAAGTGTCTGTGCTGGGCGCGAAATTCTTGATCTCCGGGACGCGGAGAAAGAATTCAAGGAGGCCGGTGGCGAGAAGAGGTTTGGCTTCCTGGTAGGCCGCGGATTGTGAGAGGGAAGAGGAGTCGCCCTTGCCAGCAAGGCGGTTCAGAATTTCCTCGAACACGGGGAGTTCACTGGCGCTGACGGCGAACTTGCCGGTTTCGGCCCAGTAGTTCACGCCAGATTTGCGTTCAATTTTCAGAGCGGAGACGCCGGCGACGGCCAGCGGCGTAAGCTTGGGAATTTGGGCGCCGGCGGCGCGTAGGCGAAGAATGGTTTTTGCGAGCAATTCTTCCTTGCCGGAACGATCGTAGACAAAAAACAGGCCATTCCACGCGGGAGCGAGTTTCGAGGAATCGGGCTTGGCTGGCGCGGCGGAGTCCGGGTGCGGGAGGTAGCCGAGGACGAAGGGATTGTCGAGCAGGGAAGCATACTGAGCGAGCTCAGCGGGGGAAAGTTTGGAATTGTCCTTCTGTTGTTGCGAACCGCTCAAGAGGGACCCGACGAGGGCGGAGCGCATGGGAGCGGAATCGGGATCATCCCAGAGGCTCAGCAGAGCATTGCCCTTGCGAACATCCCCGGAAGGCGTGCCGCGCCAGATGAGATAAAAAGTGGTCCGCGCGGGGAGTTGAGCGGGCTCCAGCGGAGCCTGCGCGAAACAACAGGCGGCCAAAAGGAGCGAGGAAACGAGTAAAGAGAGAAAGAGCGGGCGAGCATAATGAGTGCGCATGGGAATAGGGCCTCCACAGGGGAAAGATCGAAGCTAACGGAATCGTAGCGTCAGGCCGGAAAAGACGAAAGCCCTGTTCCCGGAAGAGTTTCCAAGAGTAAGGAACAGGGGGGAACAAAACAGACGGCAGGGGCCAAGATTTGCCGGAATGCCGGTGATGAGAAGCGGAGAATACGTCTGCGGCCTGCGCTAAAGGGGCGCAACGCAGTGCTGCGCCCCCATGGGAGAAGAATCAGGGCTTCGCGGCAGCAGGAGCGGGAGCCGCTGGGGCGCCAGCGCCGGTGTCCTTTGGTGTAGACAAGTAGCCCGTGATCTGACTTTTGCCAACGTCGAACACGACGATCTCGTAAGGAGACATATGCGCAGTGCCCTTGACGTAGAACTGCACGGGCTCGCCGGCGGTCTTGTCCTTCTTCTCGATGGACTTGTCATCGGCTAGGACGGTCATGGTGTACTTGGATTTTTTCGGGTCGGTCTTATTCAGGGCCATCTGAACGGGGCCAACGCGCTGCGGCGTCTTGGCTTTCTGCAATGTGAATTCGTAATAGTTGCGGTCGCCGCGGCGCCGCAGTTCTTCCAGGTCGTCGTGATTGTGGGCGATGAGGCCGCTCATCACGTTCATGTCGCCCATGGAGCGTTCGAGCTTGGACTTGGTGGCTTCGAGATCGCTTTTGGTGGATTCGATGTCTTTCTTGGCGCCGGTGACATCGGTGGCGACGGCGCCGATTTTGGCTTCACTTTCCTTTTGCGCCGCGGAGATCTCCTGTGAGAGGCGCTGATCGGAAGCGGTCTGCTGCTTGCGGATGGCTTCGGCGCGGCTCCTGGCCTCGGCGAGTTCCGCCTGGGTCATGCCAATCTTCTGCGAGGTGACATCCATCTGTCCCTTGAGATCAGCGAGGCGCGCATTGGCCTGGTCGAGTTGCGCGGTAAGGATTTTGTTCTGCTCTTCGGATTTGGCGAGCTCCTGCTGCAGGCGCGTCTGCACGGAATAACCGGCGTAGGCAAGCGCACCCAGTGCAACAAACAGCACGGCGAACAGCACCATAATCCAGCGGGGTGTACCCAAATTTTCGTAGTGATAGGACTCCTGCGGTTCCGGCACGTTTGGAGAAATACTCATTCTCCCTCCTCAGAAATGAAAGTCATGGACACGGAGCGGTGACATAAGGATTATGCAATTTGTTTCGTGACAAGTCCATCGGGCTCAGCGCGAATTGCCGGGTCGCTTAAGCCGAGGCGCGCGGGAGGCCGGGCGCCGGGGCCAGCGGGCAAGGACGGAGGTGCTGAGACCGCCGCGGGGCGTGAACTCGCCTTTGACGACACACCATTCGGGGTGCATGGCATCCACCAGATCGCGAAGCATTTTGTTGACGGCGTTTTCGTAAAAGATGCCGAGGTTGCGGTAGGCGAGCAGGTACGTTTTCAGGGACTTCAGCTCAATACAGGATTTGCGGGGCTGGTACTGAATGGTGATGGTGCCGTAGTCGGGCAGACCGGTCTTCGGGCATACGGACGAGTATTCGGGGAAGCGAGTGGTGATGACGTAGCCCGGATACTGGTTGGGCCAGACTTCCAGCTTGGGTAGAGCGGCGGCGATACCCGCCTTGGCATGAGCATCGGTGTAATTAGCCATTGTGAGCCTCTAGACCTTCCCGACCTATTGTACCTTTGAAAACAGTGCGTTGTTTAGCTTGCCTGGAGGGAGACATCGGCCTATTCTGAGCGCAAAGGCGGAGGACAGCCCAAACTCCAGATGACTTGCCCCATCTGCAAAGAGCACGGTGCTCGACGATCGCGGCGTCAGTCGGTTGCAGACTACGCGTTGAGCGCTTTTGGTGACTACCCGTGGCGCTGCCGGGCCTGCCACACGAGATTTCATGCGCGGTTGATGCCGCTGAGCGACACGTTTCACGCACACTGCCCGGTTTGCGGCAACCTCGAATTGAAGCGCATCTCGCCGGAGCACGTGCATAGCGCTCTGGGCATGGTCTGGCGGCTGCTCGGCATGCCGGCGTTGCGCTGCGAACCCTGCCGGTACAAATACTTCTCGATCTTGCCTATGCGTGAGATGCAGCCAGAGGAAGAGCCGGTGCGCGCTTCTTCCGCGGATTGATTGGACATTCCCTTTAAGTTTTGCGCGCTCAGTGCAAGTAAGGTTGCCACTCGGCAGCCGGGTCATATCATTTGGCGCAGTAGTATGATCTTTCGGAAGAATTCAGCACGGAATCGTTACTATAGATCTGAGAATCTTTAATCTGAAATCTGGACCTTTTCCACTTCTTTGCCGGTCCAAGCGTAGAGGATCCCCCACGACCCATACCCTACAAAAACGATGACCGGCCTCGTAGCTCGGGTCGTCTTCTTACCGTTAAGGTCCGCATACTTTCCAGGGCCTTCGCGCCAGACCACCGGCGTCCCGTCTGCCGTCTCCAACGAGCGAATCTCCCAGCCGAAGGCAACTTGGCGCGCCACCACGAGTTCCGCCTTTCGCTTCGGGTTCTTTCCTGTGATCAGGACAAGAGCCCAGGTCGGCTTTCCGTCACCGTAAAAATTAACTCTTACTAGACCCGGGCATCGACTGCCATGATCTTTTTGAAACAGCTTTCGGTTGTACTCATCGAGATCGGCCAAGGTGACAACGCGTCCACCGGGATACCTCTTTGAGATTTCATCAGGCAGTCCGGTGGAAGTGCACAGCGGTCCCGTGGTGGTGCAGCAACGACCACCTGGTTGGCGGCAAACAGGTACAGACCCGCCGCACACATCAACATAGCTTTTAGTCGCATAGAGGAATGCTTGACGTATTAACCAGCCCGCCGTGTTTGAGCAATACCGTCACGGCGCGGATTGTCACCGTGGGGCCAGCCACGCTCCTTCCTTCTTTTCGGGTTTAGATCCCCCAGCATGGCAGCTCGCAGCAGGGCATTTGCCCGGGTCTGATAGCCCTGGCCTTGTCGCCGCAGCCAAGCGATAATATCGGCGTCAATGCGAAGAGTGAGCTGCTGCTTCAAAGGCCGGTAGAAGGGATTGCGGACCGCGTTTTGCCAGAACTTCTCCGTCAATTCCGGGATGTCGGAAGTATCGATCTCATTGTCAGGCCGCCGAGAGAGCTTTTCCAGACGGCGTTTGCGCCCGGCTGCAATGCGGCTATCCGAGAGACGCTTCTTTACGATTTTCGTCATACCGTTTGCGCTCCTTCCGAACTGCTCTTCGAGCCGAGATGATGCGAATGATTTCGCCCTCCTGCTCGTTGCGAACCGTGTGGGCAACGAGGAGCAGCACGATGCCGCCGACCAAACCGAGGGTTTGCCATCGGAGTTCGCTGCCCTCTAAGCGATCCTGCTCGACCAAGGCGTAGGGGTCAGCAAAAACCAGCATGGCATCTTCAAAACGCACTCCATGCTTCCGTTCGTTCGACTTGGCCTTGGCTTGGTCCCATTCGAACCGGATCATGGAGGCATAGTATAACCCCCAAAATGTAGCTACACAAGAGTAGTCCGCAGGCCGCGAGTCCGCCTTTACTGGATCGGGCACTCGAGGGACTTGGCTTGGCGAATTGTGCCGCGCTCGTCGGTCAGGGCCGCGTAGCCGCACTTGGGATCGTTGACATCCTCGAGCAGCAAGTCGTAGGCGCTGCCGCTATTGGAGACATTCAGGCGCAACCTCCAGCCGGGGACGATTTCCGGGCCGCGGCCGTAGAGCGCCTGGCCGACCGTGGGGAAGTCCGGGGAGGCCCATTTGGTGCCGGTTGAGGTGAAGTAGCCGTTGCCGATGAGGGAGTCCCAATTGGCGTAAATCGCATGTTTGGATTTGAAATCGAGTTGGGCCTTCTGGATGGCGCGGACCAGGTTGACTGCAAAGCTGCGGCGTTCCCGTTCGCGGTCGGCGATGCCGGGCGAGGGCTTCTGGGGCCAGGCGGTGGTGCCCAGGGCCAAGCCAAGAGCAATCAAGGCGATAACGGCGACAATCTGCAAACGCTTCATGAATCCCTCCGAAGATGCATCTCATTAAGTCCTGAAGCCGTCTAAGAACCATTAGAGGATGACATTGAAGCGCGAGAATCTCCAAGGGATTCAGATGGCACCGGATGAAGCACCGGATGAAGCGCTGGGCAGACCGGATGGTCTGGAGTATGATTCCCCGCGCAAACCTGCCCGCCCCGATGGCAGGATCTCGGAGCCGGAAATGAGCGCACCCCCTCCAAGTGTAGAGTCGGCCCGCGTGGCCGCGCTTGACCGCTACGCGATTCTCGATACGGAACCCGAACAAACCTTTGACGACCTGGTGGCCTTGGCGGCCTATGTCTGCAAGGCGCCCATCGCGATGCTGTCGCTGGTGGATGATCACCGGCAGTGGTTCAAGTCGAAGGTGGGCGTGGAGATTCGCGAGATGCCGCGCGCGCGATCGTTTTGCGGGTACGCCATCCAGCAGCAGGACCTGTTTATCGTGCCGGACACGCGGAACGATGCGAGGTTCCGGGAGAATCCGATGGTGCTGGACGAACCGCACATCCGTTTCTATGCTGGCGCGCCGCTCATCAACGAGGAAGGCTTTGCCTTGGGGACACTGTGCATAGTTGACCGGCAGCCGCGGGAATTGGATGAGGCACAGAAGGAAGCGCTGAAGTCGCTGAGACGGCTGGCGCTTGGGCAGATGGAGTTGCGGCAGAATCTAAAATTATTGAAGGATGCGCTGAACGACCGGACCCGGGAAGAACACGCGCGGGAACTGGAATTGAAACGGCTGGAAGAAAAACTGGTGCGCGTGCTGGGCTTGAAATTATAGAAGCGATTGGGCGCGGAGAATTGGATTGACAGAACGAAGAAGGCCCTGCCGTGGGACAGGGCCTTCTTTTTGTTTTGGGTTTTCGGGTTGCCGAGGTGGGGTCCAGCACCTCTGCTGGACCTCGACGCGGATTGCTTAACTGGCGTGAGTGTGGGCGGCGCAGCAATCGCTTGCGCTGGCACAGCAGTCTTTGGCGTCCTTGGAGTTGCAAGCGAGCGCGTCTTTGCCGCAGCAGGACTTGCCATCCTTGGCATCGCCCGAGCCACAGCAGGACTTACCGTCTTTCGCGCACATCTTGGCGTCCTTGTCCTTGCAGCAGTCCATGGAGGCCTTGGCGTCTTTGGAGTCTTTGCCGCAGCAGGCCATAGCCTTGGCATCTTTGCCCTGGCAGCAAGTCATGGCGGAATGGTCCGGAGCGCCGGCAGCCTTGCCCTTGTCTTGCTGAGCTTTATGGTCACAGCAGCAACAGGCGGGCTTTGCAGGGGACTTGCCGGAGTCCTGTGGGGTAGCGGGAGCTTGCGAAGTTGGTGCGGATTGCCGGGCAGCCAGAGGCAGCCAGGCCGCGAGAGTAACGATTAGGAGAACAGCTAAAATTCGGAGTTTCATTCTTTCACCTCAAAGATTAATTTTGGATGGAGATATGGGAAGCACGTCCCACGCGGACACTACAATGGAAGGACAAGTGAAGCGGTGGGTAGGTCTCAGAGGCGAAGCACAGCGCTCGAAACAAAATGCGGGGAGGGCGAGAAGACCGAAGTTGCAGGCAGGGGACGAGTGGAAGTCAGAGCGCCCGGCAAGAAGGCGGGCTGAGGAGTGGCGACGAATTTGACGAGCTGTGGCTTCTGGGCCGATGGAAAGAATGGAATTTCGCCCGAGCTACGCGAAACCGAGCAGCAATTGCGGTCGTGCGACTGATGGAGAAGACAGATGGGGGTAATGAGGGCTGGGGGCTGGGCTACCGCAGAACGCATACCCTCGGGAGGGCAGCAGCTGTGGCGCGAAGGGGAAGGTTCAGGCTTATGGGCAGGTGAAGCTCCTGCCGGCACCCCAACTGCTGCCCGAGAGTACATGCCAGTGCACGCTAGAAGCGGCTGGTTGACGGATACTGTCCAGCCTAGGAGCGCTACGATCAGGACCACTCCAAGGGATCGCCTGGCCATTACGGGATAGGATTGTGGGGGAAGAGAGAAAGGGCGGCTGTGACCTGCGTCACACGAAATTGTGATTGTGGAAAAGGAGCCGGATTGTCTCTGACATCTCATTTTAGGCGGCGGGAACGAAAGAAGATCCTCGGAATCGTAGCCTTGGTGGCGGGAGTTCTGGCGCTGGCGCCGGGCCCCGTGCCGGGGCAAGTACGGAAGACCTGCGAGGGCGGAGTCACGCTGAAATTGAATGCCGGGGTGACGGCGCAAGGAAGTCTTTTGATTGTGGAGGTAGCGGGGCCGAAGCTGCTCGCTGAATTTGCGGGAGACTGGGATGGGCGGGCGATTCCCTTGTGGAGGGAAGGGGAGAAGTCCGGGACCCTGCACGGATTGATCGGCGTGGATCTGGAAAAGGCACCGGGGCGCTACGCGTGGAAGGTGTCGTGGAAGAACGCGGCGGGAGAGGCGAAGTCGTGCAGCGCGTTCGTGACCGTGCGGGCGGGGAAATTCCCAACGGAACGATTGCAGGTGGAGAAACAGTTTGTCCAGCCGGACCCGGAACAGCAGAAGCGCGCGGAAGAAGATCAGAAAAAGATGCGCGCGATTTTTGAAAGCGTGACACCGGAGCGCTATTGGGATGGGAAGTTTCTGCTGCCACTGAAGGGCGTGACAACCGGAGGAAATTTCGGGCGGCGCAGGATATTGAATGGCGAGGCGCGCTCGCCGCATGCCGGAGTGGATTTTCCGGCGCTCGCGGGGACGCCGGTTTTCTCCACGCAGGGTGGAAAGGTGGCTCTCGCGGAGGAGTTGTATTATTCGGGGAACACCATCGTGATTGACCACGGCTACGGGATTTACACGCTGTATGCGCACCTTTCGGAAATAGAAGCGAAGGCCGGACAGATGGTGCGAGCGGGGGAAGAAATTGGGAAGGTGGGCGCGACGGGAAGAGTCACCGGCCCTCACTTGCACTGGGGCTTGACGGTGGAGCGGGCGCGCGTGAATGCGCTGCAGATCGTGCAGCGCAAGCCCTAGCGCAACGCCAGGGCTGCAGTACAAGAGCCAGCAGGGGAACGAAATGCGAGACCGCGCTTGACACTTGCCCCTAGTTAATAGTAGTTTACTTTTATTATTAATCTCAGTTAATTGAGATCCAATGAAAGAGCTGAAGAGTGCGTCCGGTTGGAGAGTACCCTGGCATGAGCGGAAGGAAATGGTGGCACGGGACAGCGGGCTGGCAAACGGAATTTGCCAGGGGGCTGGCGTTGGCGTGCCTGTTCGGCGCCGGTTGGGGCTGGACCTTGCGCGCGCAGGATAGTCCTGCCGCAACGGAGAACGCGAGGCCGGCAGCGGCGGATCCATCGGCGCTGCCTCCGGACAATTCGCTGACAACGATGTTTGAGCATGCGGAGTGGGACCGGCTGTGGCTGTCAGGGCAGGCGAATTTCATTTCGCAGTGGCACCCGGCATTTGATTCTCCCTATCAAGGGAAAAACAGCCTTACGCCGGAAGCGCAGGATGCGTCCTCGCGCGTGCTGACGCTCTACACCGGATGGCGCGCGACGACCACAACGGAGTTTCTGTGCGACGTGCAGGAGACGGGCGGGCACGGGCTCAGCGAAGCGCTGGGCGTGGCGGGATTCTTCAACCTGGATGTGGTGCGCAATCCGCTGCTGAGCAAAGCGCCGTACGTGGCGCGGTTGATGTGGCACCAGGTGATTGCGTTGAGCGGGAAAAAGGTCGTGGCGGAGCGGGGTCCCTATTCGTTGTTCCGGGAGTTGCCGGAGAGACGCTTGGAAGTGAGATTCGGCAAATTCAGCCTGGTGGACTTCTTCGACCTGAATTCCTACGGCACGGATTCGAGTCTGCAGTTCATGAACTGGGCGGTGGACAACAACGGGGCATACGACTATGCGGCGGATACGCGCGGATACACGTTCGGAGCGTTGCTGGAATACTACGACCGGAACTGGGCGTTACGATTTGCGGAAGGACTGATGCCGAAGGTGGCAAACGGGATCCATTTGGACGCGGACGTGAACCGGGCACACTCGGAAAACGTCGAGCTAGAGCTGCGCGGGCGAGTGATTGGAAAGCGCCCGGGAATCGTGAGGGCGCTGAGTTACGTCAATCACGCGAACATGGGCGACTACGCGGATGCGGTGAACAGTTGGCTGGCAAATCCGGTGACGCCCGCGCCAGAGATTACCGCGCACCCGCTGCAAACCACGATCAAGTATGGGTTTGGATTGAACTTCGAACAACCCGTGACGGACTGGCTCGGGGTATTCGGGCGGTGGGGATGGAACGAAGGGCAGCACGAAACGTTCGCGTTCACGGAAGTGGATCAAACGTGGCAGATCGGCGTCGGCGGGAATGGAGGGCGCTGGGGCCGGCGGAATGACCATGTGGGCCTGGCGTTTGCCAGCAACGGCATCAGCCGCGACCACGCACAGTACCTGGCGCATGGCGGGGACGGATTTATTCTGGGCGATGGAAAGCTGAACTACGGGCGGGAAAACATTTTGGAAAGCTATTACACGCTGCATGCGTGGCGGGGAATTTTTCCGGCCGTAGGGCTGCAATACATGGTGAATCCGGGATACAACCGGGATCGCGGGCCGGTGATTGTGCCGACGCTGCGGCTGCACGTGGATTTTTAGGGCGCGGCTGACGCGAACGGATGGGTTCAATGGAACTGCGCGGCTTGGGTCTGGGATTCGGCCATGCGGGCACGCGTGCTGCGCACGATGGTGGCGAAACGCCGCGTGAGTTCACGGATGCGGTCGGGCTTGTGCAGGAGCATGGATTCGCGCGGGATCAGTTCCTTGCCGACGCTGAGAGCGGAGACCCCGGCGAGGAGGTAATAGGCGGCGTTTTGCTGCGTGACGCCGCCGCCGGCAATCAGCGGGATTTCGGGGAAAGGCCGGCGCAGCGCGTGGATGTAGTTATCGCCGCCGACCAAAGAGGCGGGGAAAATCTTGACGAAATCGGAGCCGGCTTTCCAGGCGGCGAGAACTTCGGTGGGAGTCATGGCACCGGCCATCATGATGATGTTGGGAAGTCCCGCGACGTAGTGGACCGTGGGTATGTCGAGCGCGGGGCTGCTGATGAACTGGGCGCCCGCGTCAATGCAGCGGCGCGCCGTGTCCACGTCGAGGACCGTGCCCGCGCCAAGAATAACGTCAGGAACTTGTTTCACAAGATCGCGGATGACGTCGAAGGCGCCTGGGACGGTCATGGTGAGTTCAATGATCGGGATGCCGGCGTGGGAGACTTCTTCCACGGCAAAGCGCGCATCCTCGGCGGAAGAGGTGCGGATCACCGGTACGAGACCTACTTCTTCAACGCGGGTACGCAACTCCTGCTTTTTCATGGGTGGAAAAACCTCCGGGGGCCTTTCGCCGGCGATGGACCGGGTGGGCGGCGAAGCCAACTTTTCCTACAGCATTATAGTGGGAGCAGCGAGAATTTCCAGCCAGATGACTGCGGGGCGCGGCGGGCGACAGAGTGGTAGACTCAGCGAAGAACGGAGAGAACCATGGCACGCAAAAAACACAAGAAGAGCAAGTCAAAAGCAGAAGGCAAGCGCAAGCCCAAGAGCAAGGCCACGCCGAAGAAAAAGGCGCGGAAGGCTCGGAGCGCACCCAAGAAGAAGAATCTCAAGAAGCGGATTCCAGGGCGCGGGAACTCGGCGGATGTGGCGGCCTACGAAACGCGCGGGCTGGGAGCCAAGTCGGCCGGACAATCGGGCGATACACAGGGGCTCCCGGAGGTCCCTGTGGGCGATTCCGAAAGCGTGGAAGAGCTGCTGGAGGAAGGGCAGACGTATGAAGCAGAAGTTGTGGACGGGGTGGAAAACGCGCGAGATGCCGACAAGTCGGAGGTGAAGACGCGGGAAGTGCCGGAGGATGATGTGCCGGAGGAGTATCGAGAAAAGGACTGACGCCCGAATGAGGCTGGGAATTATCTCCGATACACACGGGCTGCTGCGGCCGGAAGCGGCGCGGGCGCTGAGCGGAGTAGACCTGATCGTGCATGCGGGCGATGTGGGGAAACCCGAAGTGCTGATGCAGTTGAAGGCGATCGCGCCGGTGTTTGCGGTGCGCGGAAACGTGGATACGGAGTCTGACCATCGTCAACCGAAATGCCCCTCCGACATATTTCGAAAGGCTCGCGCGCCTCTTTCAGGTGGATTCGCGATTGTTGCGCATCTACAACTCGGGCTTCGTTGATTTTGCCGCGGTGCTGTGATTCTCCCCTGGCTGTGCTGGCCGGGAGCTTTGATTTGCTACTCATCGGGTCGATAGGGATATGGAGGAAGGAGTCTCCAGATGAAGAAAAAGAAAATCCCGCAAAAGTACAAGAAAATGCTCGGAAGTAATCGACTGCCCCGCCGTACCGATTCCAAGGCGAGGCGGGGAAGAGGACCAGCAGGACGGTCTTAGTTGCCACACCGACGTTCTGATTAGCTGCTGCAATCACCAGAACAAGGCCGTGCCTCAATTCACGTTGCATAGTATGCAGAGATCGGAGCGATTTGAGTGCGATTGGAGCGAGAGGAAAGTCGCGTCATGATAGAGCTAGAACTTGAAGCAGCTCGCGGTTTCTGGAGTCGGCTTAACACAGTCTCGCATTTTTCATACCAAACAAAACTATGAACCAAAACGGCAGGTGCCCGACAGGGTGAGCTTTGGAACGACTTTGGGTGCGGCAACCTTGGTTCGTAAAGGAGTGCGCCTTTTGCGCCCACCGTTTTCTGGAGGGCCGGTCTTGACCTTTCTCCTCCCAGGTAGATGGTACTTCTCCCTACCTCCCCTTCACTGTTGCCGGCTGCCCCTCCTCGTACTGGTTTCGGAACTAGTACCTCGTAAATATACACGAATATTTGCGTGTTGACGACACGAAATATTTCGTGTATCCTGATCCAGGAATATGAGGACCCCTCTTATGTCCGAAGTCATTGTTTGTGCCCAGTCCGAAACCCGGGATGAAGCCGTACAGTTCGTGTCCAATCTAGGCGGCCGTCCGCACGCCCGCTCGATGCTTTCCTCCGCGAAATCCTTGGGCAAGGATCAGATGGTTTTGGTGTATTTGAAGGGGCACGAACCTTCGAGCACGGTAAGGACTTGCCTCAGGCAGATCTCCAGGAAGAAAAACCTGAATGTCGTGATCTATTCTCTGCATTCGGACGGGCCCCGGGCGGCGGAACTTGGAAAGATTGTCGGGCAGCTCCGCCCCAAACGCACTCACATCTGTTTTAACTCCGACGAAGTCGGGGAAAGATTGCGCCTGCGCGCCACGCAGGGCAAGAGCCAGGCGATGCTGGAGACGATGGTGCACCTGGACTCCTCGGAATCCGTTGCGCTGCTTCGGAAGGAACTGAATCTGACGCAGACAGACATGGCGACTTCTATGGATGTCACCCCACGAACGGTGCAAAACTGGGAGCGCCGCCAGGCGGTGCCGGGACGCCGGTTGCGGGACCTGCTGGAGCTTCGCGCTCTGCTCTCGGCCTATGTCGGAAACGGCCAGCTCGCCGCCTGGATGGATAGCCCCAACGAGGCATTCCGGGGGCAGACGCCCCGCCAGATGATTCGCGAGGGGAAAACGCGCGACCTGATCCTGGAATTTCGCCGGATGCAAAGCGGTGAGCCTTTGTGAGTCTTTCCGCCGATTTTAGGTCTATTGATCCCGATTCGGAGTTAGGCCGTGCGCTGGCGGCCGCGCTCGATCCTTCGGGCCTGCGCTTCTCTCAGGAAGTTGGAGAATATCTAATGACCAAGGGCGTGCAAGGCGCGGTATTCCCATCCGTTGCCGGGCAGGGGGCGCCAATGTCGTGGTGTTCCTGGATGCGGAACCGGTTCCTGTGGCCAGGATCAGCAACCGCGAGGACGTCCTTAAAGCTTTCGAGGATTTCGCACGACGCCCCAAAAGATAAGTCGTTTCAAACTTCCGCTGGCGCCGATGCAACACGAAAGTCAATTATGGCAAAGAGTTTTCACCTCACTGTTTCCAGCGGGAAAGGCCGCACGGATAGCCACCTGAAGGTGGTCGCCGCAACGGTGCCGGTGTGACAGGACACAAATGCGGGCGGGCTGGTAAAATAGATGGATATGTTGAACCAGATTTCGGGATTTGATGCCAATGCGCTGCGGCATGCGCGCAGGAAAACCTATGGCGTGAAGGTGGGCCACATCATGGTGGGCGGCGGCGCGCCCATCGTGGTGCAGTCCATGACCAACACGGACACGGCGGACGTGAAAACGACGCTGCAACAGACCCTGGAGCTGGCCGAAGCGGGCAGCGAGCTGGTTCGGTGGACGGTGAACGTGCCGGAAGCGGCGGCGGCGGTGCCGGAGATCAAGAAGCGCCTGCTGGACGCCGGGTGCAACGTGCCCATCATCGGCGACTTCCATTACAACGGCCACGTGCTGCTGATCAAGTATCCGGACTGCGCGGCGGCGCTGGACAAGTACCGCATCAATCCCGGCAACGTCGGCGCGGGACAGCGGCGCGACGAGCAGTTTGCCACCATCTGCAAGGTGGCGGTGGACCACGGCAAGCCGGTGCGCATCGGCGTGAATGGCGGCTCCCTGAACCAGGAACTGGTGATGCGCAAGATGCAGGAAAACACGGACAAGAACCTGGGCAAGGAGAGCGAAGAGATTATCAACGATTGCATGGTGCTCTCCGCGCTGGAGTCCACGGAACTGGCGCTGGAATGCGGCTTGCGCAGCGACCAGATCATCATTTCGTGCAAGACTTCGCGGCCGCGCGACCTCATCACCGTGTACCGCGATCTTTCCGCAAAGACGCAGCAGCCGCTGCACCTGGGCTTGACGGAAGCGGGCATGGGCATGAAGGGCCTGGTGTGGTCGGCAGCGTCGCTGGGCGTGCTGCTGTACGAAGGCATTGGGGATACGATTCGCATTTCGTTGACGCCGCGGCCGGGCGGGGATCGGCGCGAGGAAGTGTACGCGTGCTGCGAGCTGCTGCAGGCGCTGGGGATGCGATCGTTTGCGCCGAGCGTGACGGCTTGCCCGGGCTGCGGGCGCACCACCAGCACGACATTTCAGGAATTGGCGGAAAGCGTTCAGGGGTACATCCGCGACATGATGCCGGTGTGGAAGACGCAGTATGACGGCGTGGAGACGATGACACTGGCGGTGATGGGCTGCATCGTGAATGGCCCCGGCGAATCGAAGGCCGCGAATATCGGCATCAGCCTGCCCGGGACGGGGGAGGCACCGCGCTGCCCGGTATATATTGATGGGCACAAGGATGTGACGCTCGAAGGCACCTACGACGAACTGGCCGCGGCGTTCCAGAAGCTGGTGGACAACTACGTCTCCACCAGATACCCACGCAAGACCGCGGAGGCGGTCTAAGGCTAAGGCGAGGAAAGCGTGTGCTAGAATTTGGGGTTCGACTTGAGCGGTTGGAACGGAGCATAGCGTGAAGATCAGCCGGGAAGATGTGTTGCGGGTGGCGGAGCTGGCCTACCTGGATTTGGGCGAGGCGGAGCTGGAAACATACCGCGCGCAAATTGACGAAATTCTGGAGTACATCGGCAAGCTGAACGAGCTGGACACCAGCAAGGTCGAGCCGATGGCGCAGGTGTTGGCGGACGAGCAGACGGCGGACGCAACCTTGCGCGAGGACTTGGTGGTGCCGTGCGCGGTTGCCGACGATGTGCTGGCGCATGCGCCCGATCCGGAGCCGCCGTATTTCCGAGTGCCCAAGGTGATTGAAAGATAGTGGCTAGTGACGAGTAACTAGTGGCGAGATAGAAGATGACGACGAACTGGACCATTTCTACAGTGCGGGAAGCCATTGCGGCGAAGAAGGCTTCGGCGCGGGAGATTGCCGCGGAGCACTACAAGAGGATCGCGGCGCGCAATCCGGAGATTAACGCGTTCCTGACACTGTGCGAGAAACGCGCCTACGCGCAAGCGGATCGCGTGGACGCGATGGTTGCGGCGGGCAAGCCGCTGCCCCCTCTGGCGGGCGTGCCGCTCGCCATTAAGGATACGATCAGCACGCGCGGCGTGCGCACCACCTGCAGTTCCAAGATCCTGGACAACTACATTCCGCCGTATGACGCGACAGCCGTGATCCGGCTGGAGGCCGCGGGCGCGGTGATCCTGGGCAAGACGAATTGCGACGAATTCGCGATGGGCAGTTCAACAGAGAATTCGGCGTATGGCCCGGTGAAGAACCCCGTCGCGCTGGATTGCGTGCCGGGTGGGTCGAGCGGAGGTTCGGCGGCGGCGGTGGCGGCGGACCTGGCGGTGGCAGCGCTGGGTACGGATACGGGCGGGTCCATCCGGCAACCGGGGGCAATGTGCGGGATACCGGCGATGATGGGGAGTTATGGCCGGGTGTCGCGATATGGGTTGATTGCGTTTGCGTCATCACTGGACCGCATTGGACCGTTAGCGCACAACGTGGCGGATGTCGCGAAGGTTTTGCAGATCATTGCGGGGCGCGACCCCAATGATTCGACGTCCACGACGGCGCCGGTGGAAGATTACGCGGAGGGATTAGCGAAACCTGTCAAAAGAATGAAAATCGGTATCCCAAAAGAGTATTTCGGTGCAGGGATGGATGCCGGAGTACGGGATAAGGTGGAAGCGGGGATTGCGCTATTGCGGAAGCTGGGCTGCGAGTTGATGGATATCCACCTGCCGCACACGGACTATGCGATTGCGACGTACTACATCATTGCGACGGCGGAAGCGAGTTCCAACCTGGCGCGTTATGACGGGGTGCGCTTTGGCCCGCGCGTGGAAGGCGATTCGCTGATTGCGACTTACCGCAAGACGCGGGGCGCGGGATTCGGCGCGGAAGTGAAACGCCGGATTGTGCTGGGAACGTACGTGCTGTCGGCGGGCTACTACGACGCTTATTACCTGAAGGGGCAGAAGGTGCGGGCGCTGATCGCACAGGATTTCCGCGAGGCGTTCCAGAAGGTGGATGTGATTGTGACCCCCACGTCGCCGGTGCCGGCGTTTAAGCTGGGGGAACGCGTGAACGACCCTCTGCAAATGTATCTTGCTGATATATATACGGTTACGGGATCGTTGGCGGGACTGCCGGGGATCAGCGTGCCGTGCGGAAGGATCGGCGGCAAGCTGCCGGTGGGATTGCAAGTGTTCGGGCCGGCATTTGGAGAGGTCAAAGTGCTGCAACTGGCTCACGCCTTTGAGCAGGCGGGCGGGGCTGCGCTTTAGGGAGTTCTTGATAGAGTGGTGGGCGTGCCTTCGATCGATCCTATCGTTGAGAAGCTCGCGCGGGCGCAGAAAAGCTTTTTTCGCGCTGCCGACACGATTCCCGCAGAACAATGGAGCAGCAAACCAAGAGCCGAGGAGTGGTCCGCCGCGGAACTTGTGGCCCATCTGGTCATGGTGGAGCGCGCTGTAGTGGGCGGCGCCGATCGCATTACTCAGAAAACTCCAAAAGAGATTCCCTTCCGAAAACGGTTTCACCTGCCTTTCTGGCTGGTGGAATCGCGGCTGATCCGGCGGAAGTCGCCGTTGCCGCTGGACGCAGGCCTCCTGGGAAACAAGGAAGAGATGTTGGCGGAGTTGCGAGCCGCGCGGGAACGCACACTCTCTTTCCTGGAAGAAACGCAGCAGCGGGATTTGAGCGTTTACCGGTGGGAGCATGCCTTTCTGGGGATGCTGAACGTGTATGAATGGTTTGAAATGATCGCCTCGCATGAGCTGCGTCACACCAAGCAAATAAAGGAAATAGCAGCGCACTTCCCGAAAGCTGTAGAGAATACCCGAAAATAGTACGTTTTTGCATACTGGCTCCTATCGCTTTTGGCGGACAGGCGAACTCGTTTGGGAAGCGGAAAAGCGAGGAAAAGGCAGGTTTTTGCACGCAGTTAGAGAAAAGTACTAGAGAATTCGTTTTGGGTTAATAAAACGGAACTACTATTGCAGGAGAAATTAGCAACTCGTAATCTCGTTTGCGCATCTCACCAGGTGAAAGGTTACGAGAGCAGCGGAGAAATAGAGAGGCTACTCTTGGTTACGGTCAAGTCGAGTCAGAAGATCTTTACGGAGGCGGAAGTTGCCAGCCTGACGGGGATTTGTGTGGAACACTTGCACAATTTCGCGCGGAGCCGGCATCTGGGATTCATTGCGAGGGCCGCTGAAGCAGCTGGCGCCCGCGCAGACCAGTGGTTGTTCACGCTTTCGGATTTGATGGTGCTGGTGACGTTGTTCCCGCGCTGCACGCACTGAGCGGCGGCGGGTCGGGTTCGAGAATCGCTCCTATCGACGCATCCGCTGGGCTATCGCCAGCCTACGGCTGAGTCAGGAATGCGAGTGGCAGTCTTCGGTTAAGCGAGTTTCCCTCCCAGGATTTCCCCCATTCAGTAGTACAGGACGATGCGAGTGCGATTTTCGCCGGGCCTTGCGGAGATGGTTTCGAGCGGTGTTGGACCCATCCGAAAAGAAGAGTGAGTGGCGCTGCAGGTTGGGCTGGCTGGGCAGGGGCGGCTTGCGGGGCTGCGGAGGGCGCGCTATGCTGAAATTTAGGTGGCGCGCGCTGGACTTTGAGGCGTGAGATGCGCCAACCGGGGTTTTCTGATGGCCGGTCCACGCCATTCCGCCTGTTGGTGGTGCCTTTCTTTCGCTGGGCTTCTGCTAGGTGTAGCTGCATTGTCCGGCCACTCCGCGGCGCGCTCTCCCCAAGAACCAAAAACTGAACAGAACCAGACGTCGGCGGCCACGCTACCGCGCGGAAAGAAACTGGTCTTGAAGGACGGCACGTATCAGATCGTCCGGGAGTATCAGAAGACCGGAGAGCGGGTAAGGTATTACAGCCTGGAACGCGGGGATTGGGAGGAGTTGCCGGCGTCGATGGTGGATTGGGAGGCCACCGCGAAGGCGGAAGGCGAGGCGGAGAAATCGTCATCCGCGATGGTCGAGAAGGTGCACAAGCAGGAAAAAGCTGCGCGGATGGACAATGTGGCGGATATTGACGCGAGCCTGCCTGTGGGGGATGGCGCGTTTCTGCCGTCGGGCGAAGGGATGTTTGTGGTTGAGGGAAAGTCCGTGCGAATTCTGGACCAGGTGGTTTCTGGGGTGAAGACGGACAAGAAGCGCACCATCGAGCAGATTCTGTCGCCGATCCAGATCGTCCCCGGAAAACGGTACATGATCATTGCCGGAGCGCGCGCCGGGCTGCGCTTGAAGTCGACGCGGCCGGAGTTTTATTTGCGAGAAGCGCCCCAGGACCCCGAGCACGTGTCAGGAGTAGAAAGGAGCGGCCGCGCGGGGGAATCAGGACCAGAGGTCGAGTTGCTTCGCGTAAAGGTAGCGCATAATGAGCGGCGGCTGGAATCGATGAGCTCGTTGTTTGGGCAGCAAACAGGCACGTCACAGGATGCGATTTCGGTACAGCGCTGGGAGATTGCGGCGTCAGTTTACCGGTTCACGCTGGGCGCGCCGCTGCCGCCGGGCGAATATGTGCTGGCGGAAATACTACCGGACGGAATGAATTTGTTTGTGTGGGATTTTGGCGTGGATGGCAGTCCCGACAGCACGAAGAAATAGAACAGCCAACCCTAGGCCTTCTCGGGTTCCGCCGCGGGGTGGCTGATGACGGTCATAAGAACACTCAAGACATCCGAAATACGGAAAGGCTTCTGCAGGGCGTGGTCAGGACGCAAGCCGATGCGGGCGCTGTCTTCACCGATGACGTCGCCGGACATGAAGATGACTTCCGGGCGGTTGGGGCCAGCGGCGATCCTGAGACGCTGGGCAACGCCATAGCCATCGGAGTTGGGGCCGGAACCGACGAGCTTTAAATCACAAAGAATGGCGTCGAACTTATTGCCGAGAATGAGGCTGAGAGCCTGCTCGGCGGTAGCAGCGCATTCGACCTTGAGGCCGTGGGCGGCGAGGCCCTCGGAGAGGAGCATGCGGATGCTCTCTTCATCGTCGAGGACGAGAATGGAGCAATCCCGCAAGAACGAGAGCGATTTGATTTCGCCGCTGCCGGAACCCGAATCGTGTTCGCGAACGGCGCCGATCCCGGCTCCCTGGGGCGAAGGGGGGAGAGAGACGGTGAAGGCAGCGCCACCCGCGGGCAGGGATTCGGCTTCAATGTTGCCGCCGTGTTCGCGGACGATGGACATGCAGATGCTAAGTCCAAGGCCGGTGCCGCCACCGGGACGCTTGGTGGTAAAGAAGGGATCAAAGAGTCTGGCGAGGGCATCCGGCTTGATGCCAACGCCGTCATCCTGAACGGTGGCAAAGACGCGATTCAGGGATTGGCCCAGGCGAATCTGAATGCGGCCAGACTGGCGAACTTCACGAATGGCCTGTTCGGCATTGCTGACAAGATTGAGGAAGACCTGAATGAGCTGGTTGGCGTCGCCAGTGATGGGCGGAAGACCTGGGAACGGGCGGAAGTCGACTTCGACGCTGTTGCGGCGAAGGGAATGCTCGTGCAACTGGAGGGTGCGGTCGATAATGTTGTTGAGGTCGAGCACCTTCTTCTGTGGGGAAGCGGGGCGCGAGAATTCCAGGAGGTTCTGCACGATGCGGGCGGCGCGGCGGGCCTGACGGTGAGCCATTTCGAGCTGGCGCTTGGTGCCCTCGTCGACGCCCTGGCGATCGCGCAGCAATTCGCTAACGCCGAGAATGGCGGTGAGAGGATTATTCAGCTCGTGAGCAACACCGGCGAGCATCTGACCCATGGCGGCGAGCTTTTCAGCCTGGATGAGCTGCTCTTCGAGGCGCTTAAGCTCAGTAACGTCGCGGCCGGAGATGACCACGCCTTCGATCTTGCCGTGTTCATCGAAGAGCGGGCTGAAGTGGCAGCGAAGGCGGCGCCACTGGCCCTCTTTGTGGCGTACTTGGACCTCGACGGAGGCAAAGCTGCGACGGCCGGCGAGCATGTCGTCCAAGACAGCAAGAAGGGCGGCGCGTTCGTCCCGATGGGTGCGCTCGCCGAAGGCTATGCCGATGGTTTCCGTGTCTTTATAACCGAGAACTTCCTCGACCCTGGGGCTGGCAAAGGTGTAGCGCTTGTTGGCGTCCACCACGAAGATCAAGTCGGGGAAACTATCGATGAGGCGGCGAGCGAACTCCTGCTCCTTGTGAAGGCGTTTTTCGATGGCGCGGCGCTCGGTGATGTCAACAAGGGCGCCCTGATAGCGGACGACCCGGCCGATGGTATCGCGAACAACGGTGGCGGTGTTCAAGCAAAGGAGAGGCTGGCCATCCTTGCGGCGCAGTGTGATCTCGTGGCCCTGAGGAGAGGGCTGATGATGGATTTCGCGAGCGAGGGAGTTGCGCTGCTCCTGGTCGACGAAGATGTCGCTGACGTGCCTGCCGAGGAGCGCTTCCTTCGAGTCGTAGCCCAACATGCGGACGAGCGCGGGATTGACCTCGAGGATCTGGTCCTCGGGGGTAACGATGTAGATGCCCTCCTGGAGGGATTCAAAGAGCTCCGTGAAGCGGGCCTCGCTGCGGCGGATGGCGGTGATGTCGCGGGCGAGGATAGTGAGGCCGTGGACCTTGCCTTCGCGGAGCATGGCGTGAGCAACGCAATCGAAGAAATAGGTGGCGTTGCTGCGCTTGACGCGAACCTGAACGACACCGGCCCAATGGCGGCGTTCGAGAAACCGGGACATCATGAGGGCAATGGATTCCGGGGGAGTTTCGTTAACGTCCTCGAGAAACTCCATGACATGGCAGCCGATGATTTCCTGGAAAGGCCGGCCGACGAGATCGGAGAAGCTGCGGTTGACGGCGCGGATTTCGCCATCGAGGCTAAGGGCGAGGAGAAGGTCGTCAAAGGAATCGATGAGATCGCGGAAACCCTGCTGGGACTTGGAAATCATCTCGAAGAGCTGTTGCATCTGGCGGTCGCTGGGGAGGCCGGAGTCTTTCCGGTCGAGGCCGCGGAGGAGACCTTTTAGCTCCGCGATTTCCTGAGTTTTCTTCCAAATGTAGGCGCCGAAGAGCACGACCAGCACCACCAGCCCAACGGTGTAGGCCAATGCTTCGAGATGGGATTTCTCCGCCCGTAAGGTGCCCCAGGAGAGCCAGGCAAAAACGATGGTGACGACCAGGAGGAGGAAAAAAGTGAGGCGCCAAAGTTCGGTTTGGCGCTTCTCAAAGGCTTCCATGCGCGCCCCCGCGGGGTTACGGGGTTCTCTCTCCGGAGAGACCTTCGGCTCCTCGCCAGGGCTCAAAGGGGTGGGCATGCGCGTTTATGAATCGCAAGGGACCGGCATAGGGTCGTGACACATCTGGCTCCATCTTATGGAGAGGGATAGAAGCGCGGCAAGGAGATAGGAGCGGAGTGGTACCTGATGCTTACCTGTACCGAGGGACGGCAATCAACTGGTAAAGGGGAAGGCGGAGAAAGTTGCGATCATGGCGAGGCAAAAAAACGGCGCCGCGGGTGAGACCGAGGCGCCGTTGGTAAGTTGTGAAATGCGCGGCGAGAACTCGCCGAGGCCAATCAGTCCTGGCCCTCGGTGGCGGCGTCGGCTTCCTTGGTGCCGCCCAGGAAGTCGAGGCCAGCGGCTTCGTCCGCAGCGGCAAATTCGGCCGCTTCGGGAAGATCTTCGACGGGCACAGGGGCGGGCATTTCGGTGAGCAACTGGATGCTGCGGTAGTGTTCGAGACCGGTACCGGCAGGAATGAGCCGGCCCATGATGACGTTTTCCTTGAGGCCGCGGAGATAGTCGACCTTACCGGCAACGGCGGCTTCCGTGAGGACGCGGGTGGTCTCCTGGAAGCTGGCGGCCGAGATGAAGGAGTCGGTCGAGAGCGAAGCCTTGGTGATGCCGAGGAGCAACGGGCGCCCGGTTGCGGGGCGGCCATCCTGGGCGATCACGCGGTCGTTCTCTTCACGGAAGCGGAACTTGTCCACCTGTTCCTCGAGGAGGAAGGTGGTGTCGCCGACGTCTTCGACCTTGACCCAGCGCATCATCTGCCGGGAAATGGTTTCGATGTGCTTGTCGTTGATGTTGACACCCTGCAGGCGGTAGACCTCCTGAATGGCGTTTACAAGGTAGGCCTGGGTGAACTTTTCACCGAGAACCGCGAGCAAGTCGTGGAGATTGAGCGGACCGTCGATGAGGGCCTCACCGGCACGGACATGCTCGCCTTCCTGGACGTTGATGTGAACGCCGCGGGGGATGGCATATTCCTTGGTGGTTTTGCCGTCTACGCTTTCAACGTAGATCTTGCGCATACCCTTGCTGATTTCGCCGTAGCGGACATTGCCATCAATCTCGCTGATGACGGCGGGGTCCTTGGGCTTGCGGGTCTCGAAGAGTTCCACGACGCGGGGCAGACCACCGGTGATGTCCTTGGTCTTGGTGGTCTCACGTGGGATCTTCGCGAGGACGTCGCCGGCTTGGACTTCATCGCCATCCTGGACCATCAAGTGGGCGCGGGAAGGCATGAGGTACTTCTTGCGGACCTTGCCGGAAGAATCGCGGATCAAGATGGCAGGCTGATGCTTTTCGTCGCCCGGGGGCAGCGTGACAACGAGCTGCGAGAGGCCGGTGACTTCGTCCACCTGCTCTTCGATGGTGAGGCCGGGGCGCAGATCGTCAAACTTCACGGAGCCGGCGGTTTCGGTCAGGATCGAGAAGGTGAAGGGATCCCATTCGGCGAGGATCTGGCCGTGGGTAACGGAATCGCCTTCGGCGACGCGGAGGCGGGCGCCGTAGACAACGTGGTAGCGCTCCTTTTCGCGGCCCTTTTCATCCACGATGACGATCAAGCCGGAACGGTTCATGGCGATGTGCGCACCGCCGCGACCTTCGACATGGCGCAATTCAACGAACCTGACCACGCCGGCGTTTTTGGCTTCGAGAGTGGAGCGCTCGCTGACGCGGGTGGCCGCGCCGCCGATGTGGAAGGTGCGCATGGTGAGCTGCGTGCCGGGCTCGCCGATGGACTGAGCGGCGATGACGCCGACAGCTTCGCCGAGTTCGACCATTCGGCCGGAGGCCAGGTTGCGCCCGTAGCAGAGGGCGCAGACGCCGCGGCGGGATTCGCAGGTGAGCACGGAACGGATGCGCACGCGCTCGATGCCCGCCGATTGAATAGCGTTGGCGAGTTCCTCGGTGATTTCCTGATTGACATCGACGATGACGCTGCCTTCGAAGTCCTTGATCTTTTCGAGGGAGACGCGGCCAACGACGCGGTCGCGCAGCGGCTCGACTTCAACGCCAGCTTCGATGATGGGCTCGACATAGATACCGTCGCTGGTGCCGCAGTCGCGCTCGTTGATGATGACATCCTGCGCAACGTCGACCAGGCGACGGGTCAAATAGCCAGAGTCGGCGGTCTTGAGCGCCGTATCGGCAAGGCCCTTACGCGCGCCGTGGGTGGAGATGAAGTACTGCAACACGGTGAGGCCTTCGCGGAAGTTGGAAGTGATGGGGGTTTCGATAACTTCGCCGGAGGGCTTGGCCATGAGACCGCGCATGCCGGAAAGCTGGCGGATCTGTTGCTTGGAACCGCGGGCGCCGGAGTCCGCCATGATGTAAACGGGGTTGATGATGCCTTCGCGGTCCTGAGTTTCGAGGGCCTTGAACATTTCGTCGGCAACTTTTTCGGTGACGTCGCCCCAGATGGCGATGACCTTGTTGTAGCGTTCGCCGTTGGTGATGGCGCCGTCGAGGTATTGCTGCTGCACCTTGACGACTTCCTTTTCGGCGTTTTCCACGAGCTTGTACTTGTCGCTGGGGATGAGCATGTCATCGATGCCGATGGAGATGCCGGACTTGGTGGCGTAGGTGAAGCCGAGATCCTTCAAGTCGTCGAGCAGCTCAACGGTGGATTCGAGGCCGAAGCGCAGATAGGCGTAGTAGACCATCTGCTGAACGCCCTTTTTCTTGAGAAGGCCGTTGATGTAGGGCATGTGCTTGGGCAGATGGGAATTGAAGATCACGCGGCCCACCGTGGTCTGGATAAACAGGCGCTCCATGTGCACGGGTTCCGTGTGCGTGACGTCTTGGTTGTCGTAGGCGGTGGTGAGGTCAATGACTTCGCCAGTGTAGCGGAGGCGAATGGGAGTCAAGAGCTCGACTTCACCGGCTTCGAGCGCAAGTTCAACGTCTTCCGCGGTACCGAAGACGCGGCCCTCGCCCTTGGCGCCGGGCTTGGACTTGGTCAGGTAGTACAGGCCAAGAACCATGTCCTGCGACGGAACGGCGAGAGGCAGACCGTGCGCGGGAGAAAGAATGTTGCGCGAGCTGAGCATGAGCACAGAGGCTTCGATCTGGGATTCCGGGGAAAGCGGAATGTGCACGGCCATCTGGTCGCCGTCAAAGTCCGCGTTGAAGGCGGTGCAGACGAGCGGGTGAATGCGGATAGCCTTGCCTTCGACGAGGGTCGGTTCGAAGGCCTGAATGCCGAGACGGTGCAGGGTGGGGGCGCGGTTGAGGAGCACGGGATGTTCGCGGATGACATCCTCGAGGATGTCCCACACGACGGGTTCCTGCTGCTCGACCATTTCCTTGGCCTGCTTGATCGTGGTGCAGTGCCCCTGAGCTTCGAGCTTGTGATAGATGAAGGGCTTGAAGAGCTCGAGGGCCATCTTCTTGGGCAAACCACACTGATTAAGCTTTAGCTCGGGACCGACGACGATGACGGAACGTCCAGAATAGTCCACGCGCTTGCCGAGGAGGTTTTGGCGGAAGCGGCCCTGTTTGCCCTTGAGGGTATCGCTGAGGGACTTGAGCGGGCGATTGTTGGTGCCGCGAAGAACGCGGCCACGGCGGCCGTTGTCGAAGAGCGCGTCCACGGCTTCCTGGAGCATGCGCTTTTCGTTGCGGACGATGACATCAGGCGCGCGGAGCTCCATGAGCTTCTTCAACCGGTTGTTGCGGTTGATGACGCGGCGATAGAGGTCGTTGAGGTCGGAGGTGGCGAAGCGGCCGCCATCGAGAGGCACAAGCGGGCGCAGTTCGGGCGGCAGGACGGGGATGACATCGAGAATCATCCACTCGGGCTTGTTGCCGCTCTTGCGGAAGGCTTCGAGAACCTTGAGGCGCTTGGCGTACTTGATGCGCTTCTGGAGAGAAGGATCGGTCTTCATCTTCTCGCGGAGTTCGTCGGAGAGTTTCTCGACTTCGACGCGGCGCAGAAGTTCCTTGATGGCTTCGGCGCCCATCTTGGCGACGAACTGGCCGGGATATTCAGTGGAGAGCTTGCGGAATTCTTCCTCCTGAAGGACCTGACGCTCCTTGAGGATGGCCACTTCGCCGGTGTCCACGACAACAAACGCTTCGAAGTAGAGAATGCGCTCGAGATCGCGCATGGAAATGTCCAGGAGATAGCCAATGCGGCTGGGAAGGCCCTTGAAGAACCAGACGTGGGAGCAGGGCGAAGCCAGCTCAATGTGGCCGAGGCGTTCACGACGGACCTTGCTGAGCGTCACCTCGACGCCGCACTTGTCGCAGATCACACCACGGTGCTTCATCCGCTTGTACTTGCCGCACAAGCATTCCCAATCGGTGACGGGGCCGAAGATTTTTGCGCAGAAGAGGCCGTCCCGTTCGGGCTTAAAGGTGCGGTAATTGATGGTCTCCGGCTTGGTAACTTCGCCGTGGGACCAGGAACGGATTTTTTCCGGACTGGCGAGGCTGATCCGGATGGAATCGAAATCCGCAATCAAACTCGCGCGATCATAAGGGCTGCTGCGATACAAGGTCGTTTCCTCCCTCCCCAGCTTTCACCGGGGACGCGGTCCGATGGTGCAGGACCGGCTGAAAACCCAACTGCGAAAACCTTCTACTGTCAAGCGCTTCGTGCCGAGGGGCGTAGAATGCCGCGCCCGCACGGCTGAAATCAGTCAGCCGCTTTTTCCGCCGGCGGCTTCTGACGTTTCATCAACTCGACGTCGAGGCAGAGCGACTGCAACTCGCGAACGAGCACGTTGAACGATTCGGGAACGCCCGGTTCGATGCCCGGCTCGCCCTTGACGATGGCCTCGTAAATTTTGGCGCGGCCATAAACGTCGTCGGACTTTGCCGTGAGGAGTTCCTGCAAGATGTGCGCGGCGCCATAGGCTTCGAGGGCCCAGACTTCCATTTCGCCGAAGCGCTGGCCGCCGAATTGCGCCTTGCCGCCGAGGGGCTGCTGCGTAATCAGCGAGTAGGGACCGATGGAACGCGCGTGAATCTTGTCGTCAACGAGGTGCGAAAGCTTGAGCATGTAGATGAAACCGACGGTGACAGGCTGATCGAACTGGTCGCCGGTCATGCCGTCGAAGAGATTGATCTTGCCGGCGTGCGGGAGTCCCGCGACTTCCAGCAGGTGGCGGATTTCGGCTTCGCGCGCGCCGTCGAACACCGGCGTGGCGAACGGAATGCCTTCCTTGAAACCTTCGGCGAGGTCAAGCAACTCTTCATCGGTCATCTTGGAGAGTGACTTCCAGATGGCGGTGTCGCTGAAGACTTCGCGAAACCAGCGGCGGAGCGCTTCGGCCTTGACTTCCTTGCTGAGCAGACGCTTGAGACTGTTCCCAAGTTCCTTGGAAGCCCAGCCGAGGTGCGTTTCAAGAATTTGGCCGACGTTCATGCGGGAAGGAACGCCGAGCGGGTTGAGCACGATTTCGACGGGCGTGCCGTCGGGAAGGTACGGCATATCTTCCTCAGGCACGACGCGGGCGATGACGCCCTTGTTGCCGTGGCGGCCGGCCATTTTGTCGCCGATGGAGAGCTTGCGCTTCATGGCGATATAAACCTTGGCCAGCTTGATGACGCCCGGGGGCAGCTCGTCGCCCTTCTTGAGCTTTTCCTTGCGCTCTTCGGTGATCTTGCGGAGCACGTCGATCTGCCGCGAGGTCATCTCCTCGATCTCTTCGATCTTTTCGATCAGGAGAGGATCCTTTTCGTTGAGCTTCAAACGCTTGAGGTTGCGCGTGGAAATCTTTTCGATGAGGTCGCGGGTAAGTTCGGTGCCCTTGACCAGCAAACGCTTGTTGGTCTTTTCGTCGTGCAGGTCGGCTTGCAGAATCTTGCCGCCCAGCAGATCGCCGAGGCGCTTGAGGCGCTCATCGGTGAGGATGCGGATTTCGTCGGCGAGGTTCTTTTCCAGCTTGAAGACCTGGGAGGCTTCGATGGCCTTGTGACGCTCGTCCTTTTCACCACCCTTGCGGGTGAAGATCTTGACGTCGACGATGGTGCCCTCGATGCCCGGCGGGCAATAGAGAGAAGCGTCGCGAACATCGCCGGCCTTTTCACCGAAGATGGCGCGGAGGAGCTTTTCTTCCGGCGTCAGGGTGGTTTCGCCCTTGGGGGTAACCTTGCCGACGAGGATGTCGCCGGGCTTGACGACGGCGCCGATGCGGATAACGCCGCTTTCGTCGAGGTTGCGGAGGAACGATTCGCTGATGTTGGGGATGTCGCGAGTAACTTCCTCGGGGCCGAGTTTGGTGTCGCGGGCTTCGATTTCGTACTCCTCGATGTGAATGGAGGTGTAGTAATCGTCCTTGACGAGCTTCTCGCTGACGAGGATGGCGTCTTCAAAGTTGTAGCCGCGCCAGGGCAGGAAAGCCACAAGAACGTTGCGGCCGAGGCCGAGTTCGCCGCGGTCGGTGCAAGGCCCGTCGGCGAGGACCTGCGCGGTCTTGACGCGATCGCCCACGCGAACGATAGGCTTCTGGTTGATGCAAGTATTCTGGTTGGAGCGCTTGAACTTGGTGAGGGTGTAGATGTCAGCGCCCACTTCGCGGCTGAGCACGCCGGAGTGGTCGCTTTCGACGCGGACGATGATGCGCTCCGAGTCGACCTGATCGACGATGCCGTCGCGCTTGCAGAGGACCACGGCGCCGGAATCGCGCGCGGTGACGCGTTCCATGCCGGTGCCAACGAGTGGCGCTTCGCCCCGGATCAAAGGCACGGCCTGGCGCTGCATGTTGGAACCCATCAAGGCGCGGTTGGCGTCGTCGTTCTCCAGGAACGGGATCAAGCTGGCGGCGACGGAGACAAGCTGCTTCGGCGAAACGTCGACGTAATCGACTTCATCGCGATGCTTCAGGACGAAGTTGCCGGCCTGGCGGCAGTTGACGAGTTCGGTGGTGATGCGCAGCCTGTCGTCGAGGGTGACGTTGGCCTGGGCGACGACGTACTTGTCCTCTTCCCAAGCGGAGAGGTAGAAGCAATAGGGCTCGTAAACGACCTTGCGGCGTTTGAGCTCGTCGTTGAGTTCCTCGACGCGGTCGCGTTCGATGATGTCGCCGGCCTTGAATTCGCTGTCGCCGGCATTGACGATCTGGACGAAGTCGATGATGCGGCCGCCCTTCACGCGGCGATAGGGCGATTCGATGAAGCCGTAGTCGTTGATGCGCGCGAAGCAACTGAGCGAGCTGATGAGACCGATGTTCGGGCCCTCAGGGGTTTCAATGGGGCAGATGCGGCCGTAGTGCGTCGGGTGAACGTCGCGGACTTCGAATCCAGCGCGTTCACGGGACAACCCGCCGGGACCGAGAGCGGAGAGACGCCGCTTGTGGGTGATTTCGCTGAGCGGGTTGGTCTGGTCCATGAACTGGCTCAACTGCGAGCTTCCGAAGAATTCGCGGATGGCCGCCATGACCGGCTTGGCGTTGACGAGATCGTGCGGCATGGCCGTGGACATTTCCTGGTAGACGCTCATCTTTTCCTTGATGGCGCGTTCCATGCGGACAAGGCCGATGCGGAACTGATTCTCGAGAAGTTCGCCAACCGCGCGGACGCGGCGATTGCCGAGGTGGTCGATATCGTCGACGACGCCGATGTTCTTGCGCAGCTTGTAGAGGTACTTGATAGCGGCGACGAAATCGGTGGTGTCCAGAGTGCGATTATGGAGCGGCGTATCGAGGCCCATCTTGATGTTGAACTTCAAGCGGCCGACGCGGCTGAAATCGTACTTGCGCGGATCGAAGAACATGCCGCGGAAGAGGTTGGTGGCCGTTTCCAGCGTCGGCGGATCGCCGGGACGCAGCTTGCGATAGATTTCGATAAGCGCTTCCTTGGAGGAACGAATGGAGTCCTTATCCAAGGTGCGGGACAACACGAAACCGATTTCATCGCGTTCCGGGAAGAAGACATCCACTTCGGTGATGCCCGCTTCGGCAAAAGCCTGCCAGAGATCGGCGGTGAGCGGCTTGTTGGATTCGAGCAGCACTTCTCCGGTTTCGCGGTTGACGACGTCGGCAACGCTGTAAGCGCCTTCGAGATCGGCAAGAGCCGCGCGAACCTGGGAGATGCGCGCCTTGATCAGTTCCTTGAAAAGGGTTTCGGTGATGCGCTTGTGGGCGCCCACGATGATTTCTTCGGATTTCGGATTGCGGATTTCGTGGGTCAGTTTGCGGTCAACTATGCCGGGCGAAACGTTCCAGAGAAGTTCCTTTTCGCGCAGAGAGATGCGCTCCACCTGGTAGAAGGTGCGCAGGATTTCTTCGTTCGACTTCATGCCCAGGGCGCGGAGGAAGATGGAGCCGAGGAACTTGCGCTTGCGGTCGATACGCACGTAGAGAATGTTCTTGGTGTCGTACTCGAATTCAACCCAGGAGCCGCGATAGGGAATGATCTTGCCGAGGAAATAGGTGCGATTGTTGGCGCTCTCGAAAAAGACACCGGGGGAACGGTGCAACTGGCTGACGATGACGCGCTCGGTGCCGTTGATGATGAAGGTGCCGTTATCGGTCATCAGCGGAATATCGCCGTAGAAAACTTCCTGCTCCTTGATGTCGCGAATGGTTTTCGCGCCGGTATCGGGATCCTTGTCGTAAATGGTGAGGCGAATGGTGACCTTGAGGGGCGCGGAATAGGTCATGCCGCGTTCCTGGCACTCGTTGACGTCGTACTTCAACTGCATGGCCACGGGGTCGCCGCACTTGTTGCAGAAGGTCGGGGTGTTCTTGTTGAAAGTGCCGCACTTCTGACAGATGACGTCGCCGGTCTGGTAAGGATTGGTGACGACGGAGGCTCCGCAATTGCGGCAGGTGGCGCGCAGGTGATGCAGACCCTTCAGGTTGCCGCACTTGCACTCCCAGTTTCCGATCGCGTAGTCCACGAATTCGAGTTGCGACATTTCGCGGAAGTCGCGGATGGGGAACACCGACGTGAACACGGACTGCAGGCCGGCATCCTCGCGCTCGCTGGGCAGCAAATCCATCTGCAGAAAGCGCTGATAGGACTTTTTCTGGACCTCGATCAGGTTAGGGATCTGGATGGATCCCTGAATTTTCGCGAAATCCAGGCGCTGGCGTTCCCGAACGTGCTGGTTGCTATTGGACATGCCTGATGTACCTCATTCTCTTTCGGGCAACGTGCGGAAAAACTAGAAAAGACACTTAGCCGTGATGCCGCGCGGCATGCCCGATGCCGCCCCGCACACGGTGAGTGAGGGTCCCTCGAGGACCCAAAGGATTGTTGAGACGTCCGGCCGTAGCTTGCGTACTGAATTCCCCTGGCGCAGTTGCGCACCAAATGAACCGCGCCGAAACCGAAGCCCGAACCATGGAGAGCCGGCCAAAGAGCAGCCGGCCAGCCATTACTTGATCTCGACCTTGGCGCCCGCTTCCTCGAACTTCTTCTTAATGGTCGCGGCCTCGTCCTTGCTAACGCCTTCCTTGACGGTCTTGGGCGCGCCATCAACCAGGTCCTTGGCTTCCTTGAGGCCGAGGCTGGTGACTTCGCGAACCGCCTTAATGACGTTGATCTTGTTGCCTCCGATTTCGGTGAGAACGACGGTGAATTCCGTCTTCTCTTCCGCCGGAGCCGCTGCGGCAGCCGCACCGCCGCCCCCCGCCGCGACCACGGTGGCCGCCGCAGCGGAGACGCCGAAGGCTTCTTCCATTTTCTTGACCAGGTCGGACGCTTCGAGAAGCGTCAGGCCCTTGATTTCTTCCAGGATCGTATCGACTTTCGACATGACTGCGATTTCTCCTCTCAATATTCTGAATCAAAATTTTCGGAACCGCGGCGGGCGGGGCCCGCTTAGCCCCAAACCCCTACGAACTAAACTTGTTGGCCTTGACCGCTTCGCTGACGGTCACGGCAAGATTGCGGGGCAGCGCGTTGAGCGTGGCCGCGATCCGCTGAGCCGGAGCGTTCAGGAGGAACATGATCTTGCTGATCAGTTCATCCTTTGACGGCATGGTGGCGAGCTGCTGGATTTCCGCGATGGAGATCACTCTGCCTTCCACCACGCCGGACTTGAATTGGAACGAAGGAACTTCCTTGGCGACCTTGGTGAGGGCCTTGGCGAGGGCCACCGGGTCGGTATCGGTGTAGGCGATGGAGTTGGTGCCTTTCAGGTTCTTGAGCACGCCCTCGGCGGGTGTGCCAGTGCCGGCAAGTTCCGCGAGGGTGTTCTTGACGACCTGATACTTGCCGCCGGCGGCCTGCACGGCGCGGCGGAGCTTGGTGTCGTGTTCGACGGTGATGCCCTGGAAGGTGGTGAGAATTACGGTGGACACCCTCGCGAGCTCGGTCTTCAGCTTGTCCAGATCCTGCTGCTTTTCGCTTTTCTTCTTCATTATTCTCGGTCTCCGCTAATCTCTCTCCGCGCTACGCAGCGGTCGCCAGGGTCTCGGCCTCGGCGATATCGACGAGGATGCCCGGACCCATGGTCGAAGTCAGAGTAATCTTCTTGACGTACTTCCCTTTTGCCGCGGCGGGCTTGGCCTTCAGGACGGCGGCGATAACGGAGTGCGCGTTTTCCGCCAGTTTCAGGGCGTCAAAACTAATTTTGCCGACGGGGCAATGGATGATGCCCGCCTTGTCCACGCGAAATTCCACTTTGCCGGCCTTGGTTTCCTTGACGGCTTTGGTGACGTCCGCGGTGACGGTGCCAGTTTTCGGATTGGGCATGAGGCCGCGCGGGCCCAGCACCTTACCGAGTTTACCCGCCGAGCGCATCATGTCTGGCGTGGCGATGACGGCGTCGAAATCGGTCCAGCCTTCGATGATTTTCTGAACCATATCGTCGCCACCGACGAATTCCGCTCCGGCTTCCTGGGCTTCGCGCTGCTTATCACCGCCGGCGAGGACGAGGACGCGAACGGCCTTGCCGAGGCCGTGGGGCAGAACGACGGTGCCACGAACCACCTGATCGGAGTGCTTCGGATCCACACCCAGATTGATGGCAAGTTCGACGGTTTCGTTGAACTTGGTGTGGTGCGTCTTCTTGATCAGCTCGGCGGCATCGGCGAGCTTGTACGGACGCGCTTCCACCTTCTTGCGCGCATTCTCCACATGTTTTCCGGACTTCTTGGCCATTTCTACCTCTGCGATCTCCTGGCGCCTGTGACTCCCTAGGCTTCCACGACTTCCAGACCCATGTTGCGAGCCGTGCCCATGACGGTACGAACCGCGGAGTCCAGATTGGTGGTGTTGAGATCGACAAGCTTGATCTTGGCAATTTCGACGACCTGCTTCTTGGTGACCTTGCCGACTTTGTTGCGATTGGGCTCCGGCGAACCCTTGGCGATTCCCGCGGCGCGAAGCAACAGGATGGAAGCGGGTGGCGTCTTCAAGACGAAGGTGAAGGAGCGGTCCGTGTAGATGGTGACGAGGACGGGGAAAATCATCCCGTCGGCTTCTTTCTGCGTCTTGGCGTTGAACTGCTTGCAGAAATCCATGATGTTGACGCCGTGCGGGCCGAGCGCGGTGCCCACGGGCGGCGCCGGAGTGGCTTTGCCGGCCGGCAATTGGAGCTTGATGGTTGTCTGTACTTTCTTTGGTGGCATCTTTCCTTTACCTCAATCTCGTTGATGTTGCGGCGGCAGCAGGCCGCCTGAGTTCATCCCAGCTTTTCCACGCTTGCGAAATCCAGCTCGACGGGAGTGGAGCGGCCGAAAATCGTGACGGAAACCTTGAGGCGACTGTGATCGTTATCGATCTCCTCGACGGTGCCGTTGAAGTTGGCGAAAGGACCGTCCGCGATGCGCACCTGCTCATTGCGTTCGAAGACGACCTTAGGCTTCGGGCGATCCAGAGGTGTGCGCACGCGATTGATGATGGCGTCCACTTCGGCCTCGGAGAGCGCCGGAGGTGCCGTGGCCGAACCGACGAAACCGGTGACGCGCGGGGTATTGCGAACGATGTGCCAGGTGTTCTCGTCGAGATCCATTTCCACGAGGACGTAGCCCGGATAGGACATGCGGGAAGCGACAATCTTCTTGCCGCCGCGCACTTCGACGACATCTTCGGTGGGAATCAATACCCTGCCGATCTTGTCCTGCAGGCTAAATGCGGCCACACGGCTTTCCAGGCTTTCCTTAACCTTCTTCTCGAAGCCCGAATAGGTGTGAATGATGTACCACTGCATCGACATAAGACATTCCGTCCTTAGACGCGAAAATAGTTGAAAAGCCGCTGGACTCCGTGCTGAACGAGCCAATCGACAATCGCCAGAAACACTCCAAAAAACGCAACGGTGACGATCACCACGGTGGTGGTGGAAATGACGTCATCGCGATTGGGCCAGGTCACCTGCTTCATTTCCACGCGGACATCGTGGAGGAATTCGCGGGTGCCTTGGATAGTTCCGGTGACCTTTTCGCCGACACCGGCCGCTGCCCCGGTAATTGCGTTGCTTTGAGACTCTTCGTTCTTCACTTTAACCGCCTGCGTTGCCATGAATCCGTTTCACCTGCACGAGCCTCGCGGCTTGTGTCCTTCAAAACCCTGGCAGGGGAGGAGGGATTCGAACCCCCATACCCGGTTTTGGAGACCGGAGTCCTAACCGTTGGACGACTCCCCTACTTGCAAAACCGGCCCTCCACTGCTCTTAGCCTGAGATCCTTCGACTCGGCGCTCCAAAACCAGGGCGCCGTCGCTCAGGATGACGACGCTTATCGGGTCGTCACTTGACCTCTTTGTGCGGCGTGTGCTTGCGGCACGTGTTGCAAAACTTCTTTGTCTCCAACCGGTCGGAGTGCTTTTTCTTGTTCTTCGTTGTCGTGTAATTCCGGTTCTTGCACTCACCACATTGCAATGTAATGATTTCCCGCATTTCTTGAATTCCTTTTCACTGGAGTGCGGGCCAGCATAGCCGGGCCACTCCTGTTTCGTGTTTCAAACGTTACTCGATGATCTCCGCGACGGCGCCGGCGCCGACGGTGTGGCCGCCTTCGCGGACAGCGAAGCGCAAGCCCTTCTCCAGCGCCACCGGCGTGATCAGCGTGACTTCACAGCTCACGTTG
>Ga0182017_10000132_pt1 | contig 56397 bp, 56 predicted proteins | sample 712E3DmetaG_FD_120492 | JGI IMG/M metagenome (GOLD analysis project Ga0182017, IMG submission 120492) | Permafrost microbial communities from Stordalen Mire, Sweden - 712E3D metaG | ecosystem: Environmental > Terrestrial > Soil > Wetlands > Permafrost | place: Sweden: Stordalen | collected... | reverse complement strand
GCGTCCGGTTTGGTGTTCGCCGCCAGCATCCGCTCGAGCTGCCACACATTCCAGCCACCGGCGGCGTGCGTGTGCCTGGTCTCGCCCGGACTGGCAGCGAACTCGGCCAGTAACAAGCGGCGCTCCGGTTCGGGCTCCGGTTCGGGCTCTGGTTCGGGCTCCGGCTCGGGCGGCTTATCTTCCTCGGCCCGCTCTTTGGCTTCGCGCTCTACCAGCTCGCGCTCGACTCGTTCGCGTTCGGCTTTCTCTCGCTCGGCGCGTTCGCGTTCGGCTCGTTCGCGTTCGGCTCGACCTGCTCGCTCACGCTCCGCCTGCTCGCGCTCCGCCTGTTCGTTTTCCACTCGTTCGCGCTCCGCCTGCTCGCGGGCTCTCACGGCCTCGGCCGCGATCACCTCGGGCGGCAGTGTGGCGTCACGCTCGTGCAGCTCGGCGACCAGCTGCTCGAGGATCGGCCGGACCGTGACCGGCGCCTCCACCTGCCTTGCCTCGCTGACGCTGGAGTTGGACGGAGGGAGCAAGGGCGCGCTCGGATCGGCGCCTCGGTACTGCGCCGCCGTCTCGCGCTGCGTGCGCCGCCGCTCTGACCGCTCACGCCGGGCGAGGCCATCGAGCCACGTCTCGTACACGAAGACGAGTGCGTAGGCGCCGAAGATGGCGATGACGGTAACCATCAGCGACGCATCGAAAACCTTCCAGGCGACCAGCCAGGCGGCGAGTATTAAGGCTACCCCGAGCACGAAACTCGGCTTTAAGCGCAACTTCCCCAACATCTCTAGTCGTCTCCGTCTTCCGCCCGGTTTTGCCCGAGCCAGCGGATCAGCTCATTTTCGACATCGATCATGGCAGAAGCAAACGCTGCCGAGCGCCGGGACGAGACGGTACCGCACCTCGACTAGGGGAACCGCGGCGGCTCTTCTCGAGTCGGCGGCTCTTCCTCAGGTGGAGTGGACTCGTCCTCGCGTGGAGTGGACTTGTCCTCGGAGCCCTGCGAGCCCCATCTCCAGCCTTCGCTCGTCTCGCCGCTGGGCTTGGCCGGCGTCTCGGCCTCCTCGGTCTCCGGCTCGGTTGCCTGCTCCACGGGAGTGGGAGTGGGAGTGGGAGTGGGAGTGGGCGCCGGCGTTTGTAGCTGCGCCGTCGCCTGCCGAATGACACCGCCCGGTGAGCGAGCCGACTGATTCTCACGATCGGCCGCCTGCACAAGCGATTCGGCGACCCTACCGACCTTATCCTCGCCGAGACCGGCGGCGCCGAGCAGCTGCTCGGCACCCTGCTGGGCCCGCGTCATGATCGAAGCGGACTGAGCACGCGCCCACTCGAGCGTCCCTTCCACCTCGGCACGAGCTGCGTTGGTCAGCTCGGTCGCCTGGTGTCGGGCCTGCTCGAGCAGCCGGTTCCCGCGCGCCTCGGCCTCGCGCAGCTCCTGCGCCGATTCGCGCTGAGAGTTGGCGAGCAGCTCGCGGGCCTCGCTGCGAGCAACGCCGAGGATCTCCTGGCGCTGGCGCTCTGACTCCTGGCGGAAGCGCTCCACGTCGGCGTGGCGAGCAGTCGATTCCTGCTGGCGCGTGCGGATCTCCTCCTCGGCACGCGAGAGCTGCGTGGCGGAGGCGGTCTGGGCATCGCGCTCGAGCGCATCGGCGAATTCGGCCGCGGAACGAATCAGGTGCAGCGCGTCCATACGGACCGCGTGGCCGCTGGGCTCCATGCTGGTGCGACCGGCCGCCTGCAGCACTCGAAGCTGCGCCTGAAGCTGACCCACGTGGCGCTGGAAGGAATCGAATGCGCTACGAATCTGGTCGGGGTCATATCCGTGATCGGTAAACGGTACGTCCTCGATGCGCGGAAGGGACGTCAGCGGCGCCGGCTGTGCTCTTTCTGGATCTTGCGTCGACATGAGTCGCTCTCTCCTCTTTCGCGCGTGATTACAGGTCAGAAATTCGGTTGCGGGTGAAGTATGCCTACTCGATCGGCCGATTTCTTGTTCAGGATTAGAGTTTATCCCGTTAAGGGGGCGCGGCGGAGGTGGTCGAGGCGTGGATGCCAGGGGTCGGACGGGCCCGTGAAAGCGCACTGGTAGTGCGGTGAGCGGGCTGGGCGGCAGCCGGCGCCACGAATTGGCCGCATCGGCCGTGCAGACCTGGCGGGATAAGCTCCTAGCCCGGACGAGCGATCGGACGGATACCGAGCTCGCGTAAATGCTTGGGATCGGCCTCCGAGGGGGCGCCCGTCATCGGGTCGGCGCCAGCCTGATTCTTGGGAAATGCCTGCGTATCGCGGAGATTTTGCTCTCGGCCGAGCACCATCAGCATGCGCTCGATGCCGAAGGCGACTCCTCCGTGCGGCGGCGCGCCCATCGAGAGGGCATCGAGTAGGAAACCGAACTTGCTTCGCTGCTCCTCGGGCGAGATGCGCAGGAGCTCGAAAACCTTCTCCTGCAGCTCGGGCTCGTGGATCCTGAACGAGCCGCCGCCCAGCTCGACGCCGTTGCCGACCAGATCGTAGGCCAGCGCACGGGCGGCGCCGGGGTCGCTCTCGAGCAGCGCCTCCTGGCCGAGTGCCGGACGGGTGAAGGGATGGTGGACGGCGTCCCAGCGCTCGTCGTCGGCGTCCCACTCCAGCAGCGGGAAGTCGGTGACCCAGAGGAAGCGCCAGGCATCCTCGTCGATCAGGGCGAGCTCGTCTGCGAGCTCGAGCCGGAGCTGGCCGAGCACGCGCGCGACGGCCGCCGGCTCGCCGGCACCGAATAGCACCGTCGTGCCGGGCTCGCTGCGGAAGAGCGCGAGCTCCGGCTCGGAGAGGAACTTGGCGATCGGCGAGTGCGGCTCACCGTCCTCCCCGTAGACGATGTAGGCCAGCCCGCCCGCACCCCACTCCTTGGCGAACTCCTCCAGCCGTGTCAGCTCGCCCCGCGAGTAGGCCTGCGGAGCGCGCAGGAAGCGAACGCAGGGCGCTTTGGCGAAGACGCCGAACTCGGAGCCGCGCGTGACCTCCGTCGCGTCCTCGATCTCGAGCCCGAAGCGCAGGTCGGGCTTGTCGCTGCCGTAGCGGCTCATGGCCTCATCCCAGCCCATGCGCTGGAAGGGCGGTTCGAGCTCGACTCCGAGGCACTCGCGCCAGACCGCCTCGATCATCCGCTCCATCAGCGAGAAGAGCTCGTCCAGATCGGGAAAGGCGACTTCCACATCGAGCTGGGTCAGCTCCTGGAGACGGTCGGCGCGCAGGTCTTCGTCCCGGAAGCAGACGGCGATCTGGTAGTAGCGATCGAAGCCGGCGATCATCAGGATCTGCTTGTAGAGCTGGGGCGACTGGGGCAGTGCGTAGAAGCGACCGGGCTGCAGGCGCGCCGGCACGAGGAAGTCGCGCGCGCCCTCGGGGGTCGGCTTGCCGAGGATGGGCGTCTGGATGTCGAGGAAGCCGGCCTGCTCCATCACGCGCCTGATCACGCCGATCATCTGCGCGCGCAGGGCGATGTTTCGCTGCAGGCGGTCGCGGCGCAGGTCGAGCCAGCGGTTGCGCAGGCGCAGCGTCTCGTCCACGTTCTCCTCGTCGAGCTGGAAGGGAAGCGGCGGGCAGCGCGAGACGATCTCCAACTTGTCGACCTGGAGCTCGATCTCACCGGTCGGAAGCTTGGGGTTGACCGCCTCGGGTGCGCGGGCGACGACCTCGCCCTCGACGCGGAGCACGAACTCGTTTCGGATCTCGTGCGTGAGCGCGAACGCTTCGGGCGCCCGCTCGGGGTTGATCACGAGCTGGCAGACGCCGGAGCGGTCGCGCAGGTCGATGAAGACGAGGCCGCCGTGGTCGCGGCGCGTGTCCGTCCAGCCCGAGAGCGTCAGCCTCTTTCCGATCTGTTCGGGGCGAACGTCGCCGCACATGAGATCACGCCACTTCATGGACGGTTTTCTCCCAACCCCGCTATCACTCTCTGAACGACTTCATCGAATGGAACTTCCCACTCATCGCGGAAGTGCCCGGAGCCTACCCACTCGATCAGAGCGCTCTTCGAGAAGAAGGATACGAGGCAGCGCGCTCCAAGCCGTAGGCCTTGGGTCTCCTGTCCTCTCTTCGATCGCGATGCGTAGTCCATATCCGCCGCGTAACGGTTCTCTCGAAACTCTTTCAGGATCTTCGCCATGAGGACACGATCTGCCCCCTCAGCAGCTATTAAGAAAACGTCGATTCCTGGCATGGGGGCAGACTCGCTTTGCCCGGCGCTGAGAACGATCCGCTCGATCCCGCTCGCGAAGCCGACCGCCGGCGTCGGCGGGCCGCCGATCGTCTCGATCAGATAGTCGTAGCGGCCGCCGGCCGAGACGGTGTCCTGAGCTCCGAGACCCGCCGCGCCGAACTCGAAGGTGGTGCGGGTGTAGTAGTCGAGGCCGCGCACAAGCCGGGGCGCAAGCTCGTAGGTGACGTCGCAGGCGTCGAGGTAGCGCCTGACCGCGGCGAAGTGATCGCGGCACTCGTCGCAAAGCGCTTCCCTGATCGTCGGGGCGTCCTCTAACAGGGCGGCCAGCTCGGGGTTCTTGGTGTCGAACACACGCAGGGGACTGGTCGTGCGCTTGTGCCTGGCCTCGGCGTCGAGCTCGGACTCGTGCTCGTCGAGCCAGGCCTCGAGGCGCTCGAGGTAGGCCGGGCGGCAGGCTCGGTCGCCGATCGAGTTGAGGAGCAGGGTGGTCGGGATCTCAAGTTTCCGAAACCAGGCCGCCTGGAGCGAGATCAGCTCGGCGTCGAGCGCCGGATCCTCCGAGCCGATCGCCTCGACGTTGAGCTGCCAGAACTCGCGGAAGCGGCCCTTCTGCGGCTTCGCGTAGCGGAACATCGGCGCCACCAGCCAGGTCTTGACCGGCTGCGGCTCGCGCTGCAGGCCGTGCTCGATGTAGGCGCGGCAGACCTGAGCGGTAGCCTCGGGACGGAGCGTGAGCGAGCGGTCGCCGCGATCCTCGAACGTGTACATCTCCTTGGAGACGACGTCCGAGGCCTCGCCCGAGCTGCGTGCGAACAGCTCGGTCTCCTCGAAGGTCGGGGTGACTATGCGCCGGTAGCCGTAGGCGTTACAGAGCCTCTCGGCCTCGTCCAGCACCCGCTGCCAGCCCGGCCACTCGCGCGACAGGACATCGTGGGTTCCCTTGGGCTTCTCGAAGCTCATCGGCGCAACTCCGCCAGGAAGGGGTTGGAGCGAAGCTCGGCGCCGAGCGTCGTCTCGGGCCCGTGGCCGGAATAGACGACCGTCTCGGGCGGGAAGCGCTCGGCCAGCATCTCGATCGAGGCCAGGAGCTCGGGCCAATCGCCGCCGGGGAGATCGGCGCGCCCGACCGAGCGATAGAAGAGAACGTCGCCCGAGAAAAGGCAGCCGTCCGTGGCGAAGGCCATGTGCCCGGGCCGGTGGCCGGGTACCGCAACGACGTCGATCTCGAGGCCGGCGAGCTCGAGCGCCTCGCCGCCCGAGAGCAGGTGATCGGGAACGAAGGTGCGGAACGCCGGCGCGCCCAGCAACTCGGGTACTCCGACCTGAAGCTCGGACAGCTCGGCCTCGCCCAGGTAGATCGGGGCGCCGGTCGCCTGGGCGAGATCGGCGACGCCGAGAACGTGATCCCAGTGCCCGTGGGTGAGCAGGATGGCAACCACCCGGGCGCCCGTCCGCGCCAGCTCCAGGCGCAACTGAGTGACGTCGCCGCCCGGATCGACGACGAGTGCTTCCTCGGCACCGCGGGCGCTCCGGACGACGTAGCAGTTCGTCTGCAGCGGGCCCAGCTCGTAGCGGTCGACGACGAGTGTCACAGCCGCCATTCTGACTGGCGCGGCCGCCGCGGGTGGATTTCTACTTCGAGTCGCGCTTCTGCCGAGGCGGGAGCTGGCCGGTTCGGCGCAGATAGGAGCGATACATCGTCCGCTGCATCATCCACATCAGCGGCAGCATGAGGATTGTGTAGATGACCGCGATCCCGGCGGATTTCCAGATCGTTACGCCCCTGGAGAGGATCGAAAAGGCGGCAAAGAGGATGACGAAGAAGATGATCGCCTGCTTGCGCATGAAGCGCCAGCTCGGCGGCTGCACCGGGCGTGCGCTCGCGGGGCGACGACCGTTCGAGGACGCGGCCGGGCGACGTTCTTTCTCTTTGCGCGAGGACGGAGGCTGCTCGACCTCGACCTCGTTGCCTTCCTCGTCGATGTAGACGTACTCGTATTCGTGCCGGAGTCCCTTGCTGCGCCGGCGGCGCTGTTTCTTGGTAGCCATCGCCGCCAAGATTAGCGCTAGCGGCCGTTGCCGCGAGCACAGACTTGCGCGGACGCGCTAGAAGTGCGTCGAGCTGGACCGGCAATAAGTTCCGCCGCCGCCCGCCCGTGAGCGCCAAGCGGAATGAAGACCCGTCGGCTGGGTGCGTGACGGCACCACGTTACGCCGCCCCCCGCCAAGATCCACCCACCCGCGGGGTCGTGAAACGGTACCGGATAAAGTCGCCGGAAATGCATCGATTCTGTGCCGGTTCTCAAACCGGCACAGTTACTCGCCGGCCAGGCGCGCCTCGAGGATCTGAGACTCGTCGAACCCTTCCAAATGAAGGGACGCGGGCGAGACCCCCAGAGCGGCGCCGGCCGGTAGCAGCCCGACCAGCTCCGAGCCGGTGACTTCAGCGCCGCGTACGGCGGCCTCCTTCTCGATGCGCGCGACGAGCTCGCTCAAGCCGCTCGCCCGCCAGTCCTCGATGTTCATGCTCACCTGGACGAGACCGATCTCGCGTTCTCGGCCGGCGCCGAGAGCGTGAGAAGCACCTACTTCGAATCCGCCTAGCTCCAACCCGAGCGCGCGCACCCCGTCGAAGCCGTGGCTGCCACCCTCGCGCACGGCGGCTGCGATCTCCTTCGCCGCCTCGAGACTCCCACGCAGGTTGACGTTGAAGGCGATCAGAGGATGGCGGGCGCCGACCAGCACCGCGCCGGCGCGCAGATCGAGGCTCAACGGCCCGAAGTCCGGCTCCAGCTCGCCGCTCGCGATCCGGCGCGCCAGCTCCTCCACTCCGCCGCGGCGGAGCTCGGCCAGACGGCGCCCGGACGCAAGCTCCCCGTAGAGGAAGACCGGCGACCCGAGCTCCGAGCCGATTCGCTCGCCCAGCTCGAGCGCGGCCGCTCGCGCTCGCTCGATGTCCTCGGGCCGGATTGCCACGAGCGGCACAACGTCTGCAACTCCGACACGGGGATGAACGCCCTCGTGCCGGCGCAGGTCGATCCGCTCCCGCGCCAGCGAGACTCCGGCCAGAAGCGCGGCGACAAGCTCTTGTTCGCTCCCGGCCAGCGTGAAGACCGAGCGGTTGTGATCGGGATCGGCGTGGATGTCGAGCAGCCTGGCGTGAGCGACAAGCGCTTCGGCGATCGCGTCGATCGTCGCTCGGTCGCGGCCCTCGGAGAAGTTGGGAACAGCTTCCAGCGGATACGGCATGCGGTTACTCTAGGTTGCGTGAGGAAGTACTACGACGCACGCGCGCCGGAGTACGACGACTGGTACCTCGGTCGCGGCCTGTTCGGCGAGCGCGAGCGGCCCGGCTGGGAGCGGGAGCTGGCGGCGCTCGGGCGGGCGTTGACCTCGCTTCCCTTCGCTCACACCCTCGACATCGCCTGCGGGACCGGCTTTCTGACCCGACACCTCCCGGGCGAGGTGGTCGGGCTCGATCAGAGCGAAGGAATGCTCGAGATCGCCCGCGAGCGCGTTCCCGAAGCCGCTTTCGTTCGCGGCGACGCCTTCGCGCTGCCGTTCGCGGACGGCGTTTTCGAGCGCGTCTTCACAGCTCATTTCTACGGCCACCTCGATCAAAGCGAGCGATCGCTTTTCCTAGCCGAGGCTGCTCGCGTCGCCCCTGAGCTGGTCGTCTGCGACGCCGCGCTCCGGCCCGACCGAGGTCGCGAGGAGGTGCAGGAGCGGATCCTCGAGGACGGCTCGAGCTGGCAGGTGTACAAGCGCTTCTTCGTCGCCGAGGAGCTGGCCGCGGAGCTCGGCGGCGGCGAAGTGATCTTCGCGGGCGACTGGTTCGTGGTCGTGCGCTCTTGACGAGGCGGCGCTCCACATACCGCTCGCTCGCGTCACTGCAGCGCGACAACCGCGTCTGCCGGGCCTGCGTCGATGCCGGCCACCAGCTCGAGTCGGCGCCGGTCATCGAGGGCCACGCGGGGCAGCGCGCCTACCTCTTCGGCCTGGCGCCGGGTGTGCGCGAGGGCGAAGAGGGGCGTCCCTGGCGAGGCCGCGCCGGCCGGGCGCTCCGCCGCTGGCTGGAGCTGGACGAGGAGCGCTTCTACGCGAGCTTCTACTGCGCCGCGGTCACCCGCTGCTACCCCGGCAAGCCGCCCTCGGGCCGCGGCGACCGGACCACGACCCCGGAGGAGCGCCGGCTCTGCTCGTTCTGGCAGGAGTGGGAGATGCGCTTGCTCCAGCCGAAGCTGCTCGTACCGGTCGGAGGCGTGGCGATCAAGCGGCTGCTCGGACTAGGCTCGCTGGCTTGCGTCGGCGAGCGGATCGAGCTGGACGGGGCCGTGGCGATCCCGCTACCGCATCCCTCGGGCGCCTCGGGCTGGCTCAACGAAGCGGCTAACCGGGCGCGGCTCGAGCGAGCGCTCGAACTCTTGCAGAGCGCCTTGGGCGAGTATTCAAGAATGTCCCCTGAGGCCGGCCACCTAACTCAGAACTCGACGTAGTGATCGAACGGTCGCTGAGGCGGGACGTGCGTCGTCCGGAGAACGGCCCAATGATGGAGATCGTCGTCGGTGGATACTTCTTCGACCGTCCACCCAAGGTTGGTCGTGCAAAAGGAGACTGCGCGCGCTACCGACGGTAGCTGGTAGTCATCCACGAAGATAATTCCCCCCGCGCGCACGAGCCGGCCGAGGTAGATGAGGTCGAGAAACACGCCGTCGAACCGGTGATTGCCGTCGACGAAAGCAAGGTCGAAGCTGCGACTCTCGGCGAGGAAGCGCGGGAGGACGATCTCCGATTCCTCCGGGTGGTACTCCACCAGCTCTGCGACCCCCGCCTCGTCGATGAACTGGAACGCACAGTTGGCAAACCTCGTTGACTGGTACGGATCAACGACAACGTGGCGTGCGCCGGGGTCGTCGTTCGCGAGCAAGCCTTCGCACACGAACAGCGCCGCTATGCCATAACCGAGGCCGATTTCGATCGTACGGATCGCGTCTTCTCGTTGCACCCACTCCCGCAGGGCTTCGCCCTCCGCGGCGCTGACGCCAACAGGGAACAAGGTATGGAAGCTGCCGTCCGATCGCGCCACGGCAGTACGCTCACGCAACAAGCGCTCTATCACCTGTCGTGTACGCCCCGACGACAGGTTTCCACCGGCGTCGCCACGGTCTGTCACGTCTTCGTCGCTCAAGGTCCCTAAAGACTCGCATCGTCGAGCCTCAGGAGGCAAGTGAAGTCGCCTGGGCGACGCTCGATCCGCCTGACCAGCCCCGCCGACTTGACGCTAACCTGACATATCGATACAAATCGATCATCGACGTTGATCGATATAAGCCCATGGACATCGCACTCGAACAAACTCCAGCGTCGCGACGTCAGAACAGGCGCACCTTCTTCCGTCTGGTCGGCTTCTTGCGACCGTACCGGGTCGGATTGGCGTTGTCGGTCGTGCTGGCCGTCGGGGCGCAGGCCGCTCAGATCGCGATCATTCTTCTCTCCGGCGCGGCGATCGGCGCGATCAAGAACGGTCACCACCAGCAGCTCTGGACTCTGATCGCGCTGATCCTGGCGACCGGGGTCGCGCGCGCTCTCTTCATGTCCGGGCGCCGCTTCATCGCCGGCAAACAAGCACTCGGCGTCGAGTACGACCTGCGCATGCGCATCTACTCGAAGCTCGTCCGGCTCTCATTCTCGTTCTTCGACCGCCACCAGACCGGGCAGCTGCTCTCGCGCTCGACGGTCGACTTGACCCTGGTTCGCTTCTTCCTCGGTTACGGGCTGATTTTCTTCGCCCAGCACGTGCTGACCGTGTTCGGCGTGGCCGCGGTGATGCTCTACCTCGACTGGAAGCTGGCGCTGGTGACGATCGCGGTAACGCCGCTGATCATCGCCGTCGCCTACCGCTACAGCCACATCTCCCACCCAGTGCTCCGCGACGTGCAGCAGAAGATGGCCGACGTCGCCACCTCGGCCGAGGAGAACATCACGGGCGTGCACGTGGTCAAGGCCTTCGCCCAGGAGGACGCCGAGGCCGAGCGCTTCGCCGAGCGCAACGAGCGCCTGTTTTCGCGCAGCATCCAGGCCAATCGCCAGCAGTCCTTCTACATCCCTCTGCTCGGCTTCATTCCGCTCTTCGCCCAGGCCGGCGTGCTCCTCTACGGCGGCTGGATGGTCATTCACGGCCAGCTCGCGCTGCAGTGGTTCGTTTCGTTTGCCTTCCTGCTCAACATGCTGATGTTCCCGCTGCGGCAGATCGGCACCTGGATCGGCCAGGCACAGCGGGCGACCGCGGCCGGCGAGCGCATCTTCGAGATCGTGGACGAGCCCGAGGAGATCGCCGAGCGTCCCGGCGCGCTCGAGCTACCGGCCGGGCCCGGCGAGATTCGCTTCGAGAAGGTGGGCTTTTCCTACGCAACCGGGCGAACGGTGCTCGAAGACGTCGACCTCGTCTTGGAGCCCGGCAAGACCGTGGCGCTGATCGGGCAGACCGGATCGGGCAAGACGACGCTCGCCTCGCTCGTGCCTCGTTTCTACGACGTCACCGACGGACGCGTGCTCGTGGACGGCGCCGACGTGCGCGACCTCGAGCTCTCGGCGCTCAGGCCGCAGGTAGGCGTGATCGCCCAGGATCCCTTCCTCTTCTCGGCCAGCGTGCGCGAGAACATCGCCTTCGGACGCCCCGATGCGAGCCTCGAGGAGGTTGAGCGCGCCGCCCGGCTGGCACAGGCGCACGAGTTCATCGAGCGCCTTCCCGACGGCTACGACACCGAGGTGGGCGAGCGCGGCGTCACGCTTTCGGGCGGCCAGCGCCAGCGCCTGGCGATCGCGCGAGCGCTCCTCACCGACCCGCGCATCCTCATCCTCGACGACGCCACCGCCTCGGTCGACGCCACCACCGAGGCGCAGATCCGCTCCGGGCTGGAGCAGGCCGTGCGCGGGCGCACCACGATCGTGATCGCACACCGGCTCTCGACGATCGCCCTGGCCGACGAGATCGTGGTGCTCGAGCACGGGCGGATCGCCGCCCGCGGCAGCCACGAGCAGCTGCTCGGCACCTCCGCGATCTACCGCGAGATCTACGAGCACGGACTGGTCGAGCAGGAGATGGCCGGGCGGCTGGAGGAGCACGCCGGCGACGGAAACGGAAGCGGGAAGGCACCGCGGTGAAGGTCTGGCAACCCCACCAGCACCTGACGCGCGTAGGAAACGAGAAGGTGCAGGACTGGTCATGGCGCCAGACGGCCAGGCGCCTGCGCGCGCTGGCGCAGCTTGTGGCTCCGCACAAGGGCCGGGCGGCTCTTGCCCTGCTTTCGCTACTGGCGGCCGCGGCGACCGGGCTCGCGCCTCCCTTCCTCGCGAAGATGGCGATCGACCGCGGTATCACGAAGGGCGACGCGCACGTGCTCGTGATCATCGTGATCGTCTTCCTCTTGATCGGTCTGGCGAACTGGGCGACCGGGTACGCCGAGAGCTACTACACCGGCTGGGTGGGCGAGCGCGTCCTGGCCGACCTGCGCCGCAAGCTGTTCGGGCACCTGCAGCGGCTCTCGCTCGGCTTCTACGAACGCAACCGCACCGGCGTGATCGTCAGCCGCATGACCAACGACATCGAGGCGCTCGATCAGCTGGTCACAGACGGCGTCTCGACCCTGATCCAGAACACGCTGATGCTGGTCGGCTCTGCCGCGATCCTGTTCGTGCTCGACTGGCGCCTGGCGCTGGCGACCCTGACCGTGATGCCGCTGATGCTCGGCGCCACCACGGTCTTCCGCGTCTACTCGACCCGCGCCTACCGAGCCGTCAGGGAGCGGATCGGCAACGTGACCGGCACGCTCGCCGAGGACATCGGCGGCATGCGCGTCGTTCAGGCCTACACGCGCGAGCAAGAGCGGGTGCGCAACTTCGCCGAGCTCAACGAGAGCTACCGCGAGGCCAACTACCGCACCGTCGTCTGGAACGCGATCTACTTCCCCTTCGTCGACGTGCTCTCGGGCGCCGGCAGCGCGATCGTGCTCGGCTACGGCGGCTGGCTCGTCTTCCACGGACAGGTGACGATCGGCACGCTGGTCGCCTTCATCTACTACCTGTCGAACTTCTTCGACCCGATCCAGCAGCTCTCGCAGCTGTTCAACACCTTCATAGCGGCCACCGCGGCGCTGGACAAGATCATGGACGTGCTCGACGCCGAGCCCGAGGTGCTCGACAAGCCGGACGCGCGCGAGCTCACTCGCGCGATCGGGCACGTGCGCTTCGACCACGTTCGCTTCCATTACCGGCCGGATCTGCCCGAGGTCCTGCACGACCTCGACCTGGACGTGCCGGCCGGAACGACCGTGGCGCTCGTCGGCCACACCGGCGCCGGCAAGTCGACGATCGCCAAGCTGCTCGCCCGCTTCTACGACCCGAGCAAAGGGCGGATCACGATCGACGGCTCCGATCTACGCGATCTCAAGCAGCGCTCACTTCGCTCGCAGCTAGGCATCGTGCCGCAGGAGGGCTTCCTGTTCGCCGGCACGGTGCGCGAGAACATCGCCTTTGCCCGGCCGGACGCGACGGACGCGGAGATCGAAGCCGCCGCCCGCGCGGTCGGGGCGCTCGACTTCATCGAGGGGCTCGAGCACGGCTTCGAGACCGATCTCGGGGAACGGGGCGCCCGGCTCTCGGTCGGGCAGCGTCAGCTGGTCGCCTTCGCCCGGGCACTGGTCGCCGACCCGCGCATCCTGATCCTCGACGAGGCGACCTCCTCGGTGGACATCTCGACCGAGCGCACGATCGAGCAGGCGCTACACGTGCTTCTGGCCGACCGGACAGCCTTCGTGATCGCGCACCGCCTCTCGACCATCCGCGGCGCCGACCTGATCGTGGTGCTCGAGCACGGCCGCGTGGTCGAGCAGGGCAGGCACGAGGAGTTGCTGGCGCGGCGAGGCTTCTATACCTCGCTCTACACAGATCCGGTGGTCGCCGCGAGCTAGTTCAGGCTCACGGCTCCACCATGAAAACGTCTACGGAGCGACGTTGCCTCTCTGCTCGACTGTGTGCTCTTGCCCACCGGGTGTGCTGTGCGTCTCTTCGTGCGTAATGCTCCGGCGTGAGCCGCCTAGAACCGTCATCAGGAGACCGAGGGCGAATAGCACGATGCCCGCGACCAGCAGGATCACCCCGATTGTGTTGATGTTGAAACCATTGCCGGTGACGGTGACGCCGAACTTCAGGATGGCCCCCACAACTGCCATGATCGCCCCTAACACCATTAGCCCAGGATCTCGGTACATGCGCGTCCTCCTTTTCAAGTGGCCGGTCGGCCGTGCCCACTACTTCCGTATTTACCGTTCCCGTCCCCTGTAGGGCTGAAACGCAGCGCCTGCTCACCGAGCTCGTAGAAAAGAGTGCGGGAATCACCCTGGCGCCTCGGGCGCTGTTACCGGCCGAAACGATCGCTAGCCTCGATCCCGTGACGGTAACCCGCTGGATCGATCTGCTCGATCCGAGCCGAGAAGAGCTCGAGCAGGCCCTGCCGGGTGCGCTGCACGATCGCGCGCTCAACCGCCTGCTCGCCCCCGCCCGGCACGAGGACGAGCCGCGCCCCACGCTCGAGAGCCACGAGGGCTACGTCTTCGGCATCTTCCTGGTCGCGGTCGCCGTGCCCGACGAGGACCGGATCTTCTACCAGGAAATCGATCTGGTGGCCACGGCCGAACTGCTCGTCACGGTGCGCAAGACGCCGCCCGACGGGGCGCCCTTCGATCCGGCGCCGATTCGCGACTCCTACCAGTCCGGCCAGGCGCGAGTTGGAATGCTCCTCTACGAGCTCGTGGACGAGGTTGCCGAGCGCTATCTGACGCTGGTGGATGCGCTCGAGGACGAGATCGACGAGCTCGAGGAGGCGGTCGAGAAACTACGCGCCGAGGTCATCCGCGACCGCCTCTCGGGGCTCAGGCACGATCTGCTGCACGTCCGCCGTACGCTGGCGCCCACGCGCGACGCCGTCCGCCGCGTGCTCGACGGAAGAATCAAGATCGGCGACAAGAGCCACTTCACGCGCGAGGTAGAGCTGCACTTCGAAGACGCCTACGACAAGCTCCTGCGCGCAAGTGAAGGACTGGAGTTGGCCCACGACCTAGTCTCCGGAGTGCGCGACTATAGCCAGGCCAAGATCGCCAACGACCAGAACGAAGTGATGAAGCGCCTGGCCGCGATCGCCTCGATCCTGCTTTTCCCGACCTTTATCGTCGGTCTCTACGGCCAGAACTTCGACAACATGCCCGAGCTCCACTGGGCCTTCGGCTACTGGTGGTCATGGGGCTGGATCGTGGCCACGACGATCGCTCAGGTCACTTTCTTCCGCTGGCGACGCTGGCTCTGACGCTCGAAACCGCGAGCGGTCTTGAGCGCAGACGGTTAGTCGGACTCGGGGTTGTGCTCGGAACGTCAGGACAGCGCGATCCGAGATCTACGTGAGCGCCACGACAGATAAACGGCACTTATCACCGGAAGCACGATCAGAACGATCAGGCCGGCAATCATGACGGCGCGCAAAGTGGGCGAGATATAGGGCGTGCACTCGGGTGGCGCTCCCTTCCTTCCCCGCCCGCAAGTCTGGACGCCCGCGCCGTCAAGGACGACAGCCGGCAGTAACCCACCAGGAACCAGGAGAGCGCCGACCAACTTGTCGCGCATCGTCCAAAACCGAGACGACCAAAGCAGGTGAAGTCCGACAAACCATCCCACGAGGAAGAGAAAACCTCCGAAAAGCAAGAGGATTACCGCCAGCGATTCGCGCATCCCGGGACGCGGTGTTTCCTTCGCCTCCGACTCGGCCTCGGCGACGATCTGCTCGGGCCCGCCCAGGCGTTCGAGCACGTTCAGCGCCTCGGCCCCACTTGCCCCGGCCGGAAGAGCCTCAGTCAGGTGCGACTCGATCTCTCCGATCAGCTCGTTGCGTCGAGCACGGGGAAGGCGCCGCGCGGCTTTCTTTAGTCGCTTCAGGTAATCGCGGGCGAGCGGGTGCAGCGTGGCGGCGTTCATGCGGTTTTCTCCTGTTCGAGGAAGTGATCGACGGCGTTTCGGAAGCTGGCCCACTCGCCGCTGAAGGCCTCCAGCACGGCGCGGCCGGAGGAAGTGAGCCGGTAGTAGCGCCGGGGCGGGCCCGAGGGGGACTCGCGCCAGCTCGTCTCGACCACGCCGGCGCGGCGGAGCCGGCTCAGAAGCGGGTAGAGCGTGCCTTCGCTGGTGACCATGCCCGGAACCTCGCTCAGCGTGCGCACGAGCTCGAAGCCGTAGCGCTCGCCGTCGCGAAGGAGCGCCAGGACGCAGTACTCGATCACGCCCCGACGAAGCTGCGAGAGTGTCCCTTGGTCTACTATGCACTACATAGTACCTTGCCGACCGAGCAAGTCAAGATCCCTGAGACCAAGACATCTTCGGCGCCTCGCTTGCTCTAGCGCCCGCTCGAGCACAGGCAGCCCAACCTCCTCCCCACCGCGAGCCTATTTCCGAACAACGCACTCGTGTGAAACGCACCCGTGCCGAAAGCAGAACAAGCGCTCGCCAACTCCAAACCGCCCACCCCTGACCGACGCGCGCTCTCACCCGACCCGGCACCGATACGATCAACCCGTGCCCATCTACATCTGCCCCAACTGCAAGCAGCGCTCGGTCGACGTGGACGGCGTCGAGGGCTTTTCCGACGAGCCGGTCGCCTGCCACAGCTGCGGCTTCGGCTTCCTGTTCGAGCTGATGGACGACTACTACCCGGGCCCGAACACGGGTCTCGTGACCTGCGACCAGGAGGCGCGCGTGATCGCCGTCGGGCGCGGCGTATTCGAGCTGACCGGCTACGAGGAGGACGACCTGCTCGGGCGCGACGTGCGCGAAGGATTGGGGCTCGAGCCCGCGAGCGAACAGGATCCCGTGGCGCTGGCGCTCGAGTGGGGCGTGCGGCGGCTCGGTGAGCCGATGATCTTGCGAGCGCGAAGCGGACACAGGAAGCCGGTTATTTGCGACCTGTTCCCGGCCTATGACGACGACGGCGGGCTGCTGGTGGCCTTTTCGCCGGGTATCGGCGCCTAGTCCCGATCAGGCCCGACTCGAGGGACAAAGATCCGCCACCACGCAGCGCTCGCAGGCCGGGCGCCTCGCATCGCAAACGCGCCTGCCGTGCCAGATCAGCAGATGCGGGAAGAGGCGCCAGCTCTCGCGCGGCACGAGCTTGATTAGGTCGCGCTCGATCTTGACCGGATCCTGCTCGCGCGTCAGGGCAAGCCTTTGCGCCAGGCGCCGGACGTGGGTGTCAACAACGATGCCCTGCGCCTCGCCCAGTTCGGACGCGACGACGTTGGCCGTCTTGCGCGCGACCCCGGGCAGGCGAACTAGTTCGGAAATCGTGCGTGGCACCCGTCCTTCGTAGTCCTCGACCAGCATCCGCATCGAGCCCTGAATCGAGCGCGCCTTCTGGCGGTAGAAGCCGGCCGCGTAGACGTCCTGCTCGAGCTGTTCGATCGGGACGGCGAGGTAGTCCTCGGGGCGGTGGTACTTGCGAAAGAGACGTTCTGTGACGCCGTTCACGTTCGCGTCGGTGGTCTGGGCCGAGAGCATTACGGCGACCAGTAGCTCGACGTCGCTCGCGAAGCTGAGCGCGATCGCCGCATCGGGGTGCTCGGCCGCGAGCCGTTCGATGATCGGTTCGATCCGCTTCTTGGCGGGCGCCCGCCGACGCCTGGCCTCGAGCGTGTAGTCGCGCGGCGCCACTGCCTCAACTCCCGGCAGGAACCGCGGCGAGCCTCGGCGGAGCGCCAGGCAGATCCATCCCTGCACAGACGACGCCATTCGCCGGACAGTCCGAGCAGGTAAACGCGCTCGGAGTCGGGGAGAACTCAGCGGCGGCGACGCGCTCGAGCACCTCGTCCAGCTCGCGCTCCAGTTTCTCCGCGTCGGCGGCCTGATAGCTGGCGCTGACGACCGCATCGGGCTGCTCGAGGAAGGCGTAGGCGATCTCCACCTCCTCGTAGCCGGCGCGCAGGCAGGCGAGCGCGTAGACGAGGCGCTGGATGCGGTAGTCGTCGGCCACGATCTCCTCCAGCTCGCGATCGATGCGGTTCGTCTTGTAATCGAGCACGAAGGCCTTCCCGTCGGAGAGGGAGACGACGTCGAGGAAGCCGTTCAACAGCACCTCGCCCTGCTCGAAGACGAAGCTGAGCTCGGTTTGCGGCTCCGGCAGCTGCGCCACGCGCTGGGCCAGCTTCGAGTCGCAGTAGTTGGCCACGAAGCGCCCGATTCGCTCCAGCTCTTCGTCGCTCGCCGCGGGATAGCGCGAGCGCACGTCTTGCTCGATCTCCGCGGGCGCCGGCGATTTCGGGGCGCGCAGGTCGATCTGCTCGAGCAACTCGTGCACAGCGCTTCCGAGCTCGGTCGCGGCCAGGCCGGCGCCTTCCTTGGCGGCGGGACGCGGTAGCGACTTCATGCCACAGACGCGCTCGGCGAAGAAGCGATAGGAGCAGCTCTCGAATTGCCTCAACCCGCTGTAGGAAAGTCGCCTGGGACGATAGAGCGGCGGCGGCGCGATCAGAGCGAGCGGCTCCAGCTTGGCGTCGGGCGCGAGCTCCACTGCCCGGCTGTGCTGGAAAAGCAGAAGTTGCCCTTCGTCGTAGATCTCCTCGTGGCCAGCGGGCTCGGGCTGCTCGTCCTGAGGCGCGAAGCGATCGAGGCGCACGATGACGCTCGACTCGCCGCAGGCGATCTCCTTCGGCTCCTCCGCGCCCTCGAGCACATCCGGGCCGAGCTGCCCGAGAATCCATTCGATCGGCGTCTCGCCGCCGAGGTCGTCCGGATCAGCCGCCCCGGAGACGAGCAGGCGCTCCTGCGCGCGGGTCATCGCCACGTAGTAGAGACGGCGCCTTTCGGCTTCCTCCTGCTCGATGTCGATCTCGTGCAGCTGCTCGTAGCCGAGAGCGGAACGTCGCTTGCCGCCGCTCGGATCGGCGACGCGGAATCCAAGCCGCCCGTCCGGCAGGCAGAGGACCTCATCGAATGAGGAACGGGGCTTCGAGCGGCCGGCATCGGCAACGACGACGACCTTGAACTCCAGCCCCTTGGCGGCGTGGATGGTGAGCAGCCGTATCGAGTCGGAGCCCTCCTCTTCGGCCGGCGCCTCCTGAGCCGAGGCGCCGGCGGCGCCGAGGTCGGTGACGAAGCGAACGAAGCCCTCGATGTCGGGCCCACGCAGCTCTTCGAAGGAGCGCGCCATCCGCGCCAGCTTGCGCACATTCGCGTAGCGCTGGCGCCCGTCCCACTGCGCCAGGAGCGCCAGGTCGTAGTCGTGCTCGCGGACGATCTGCTCGCAGAGCTGCTCGGTAGGTAGCACCTCCGAGGCGGCGGCCAGGCGCTCGTAGCGCTGGCGGAAGGCGCGGAAGAGGCGCTCGTCGCCGGTCTCGAGGCCCGGCGGCAAACCGCGCTCGAGGCCGCAGTAGAGCGGGCGCCTGGGCGCGTTACGCCTGAGCAGGAAGAGGGCGTCGTTGGAGACTCCGACAAACGGCGAGGCGAGCACGCTGCAGAGCGCCTCGTCGTCGTAGCGGTTGTGCAGCAGGCGCAGGTAGGCGAGCAGGTCGAGCACCTGCTGCTGGCCGTAGTAGCCGCGGCCGGTGGCGCGGTAGGTGGGAAGGCCGAGCGCCCGCAACTCGCGCTCGTACAGCTCGGAATCGGTACCGGCGGCGAAGAGCAGGACGATCTCACCGGGGGCGGCCTCGCCGCTTTGCACCAGCTCGTTCAGGCGCGCGGCGATGTGGCGAGCCTCGGCGCCACGCCAGTCGCTCGCCGCGCCGTAGCTTGCCTTGTCGGTCACCAGCAGCTCGACGACCGGGCCCTCCGGAGCGGGAAACTCTTTCGCCGCCTGGAGCGGTTGGAAGCTCTTGCCGAAGTCCGGAGCAAAGAGGTGGTTGATAACGCCCAGCACCTGCGGGCGCGAGCGGTAGTTGAGCGTCAGATTACGCACCTGCTCGCCGTCCTGATCACGGCGCCCGCGGAAGACGTCGACGTCGGCGTGGCGGAAGCGGTAGATCGACTGGAACTCGTCCCCGACGAAGAACAGCTCCTCGACCCCGCCGGCGCCGGCCGAGGAAGCCGCGCCCACCTCGCCCGCGAGCAGGTCGATGATCTCGCACTGCAGCCGGTTCGTGTCCTGGAACTCGTCCACCATCAGCGAGCGGAAACGCAGCCGCTCGCGCTCCAGCACCTGCGCGTCGCTCTTCAGCAGGTCGCGCGTGTAGAGCTGCAGATCCTCGAAGTCGAGCGCCGAGGCGGCATCCTTGGCCTCCCGGTAGGCGCGATCGAAGCCAAGTAGCAATTCCTGCAGCAGATCGCGGTCGCTGAGCGCCAGCTCGTCCCAGGCCGATTGCTCGAGCACCTTCCTGGCCTGTTCATAGCCCTCCGTTCGCGCGGACTTCCTGAGCTTGAAGGCGTCCAGATGGAGAAGAGCGTCGGCGTCCGAATGCGCGTCGAGCAGCTCGAGCAGGTCGCGGGCGGCGAATCGTGCTTGCTCGGGCGCCTCGGCATCGGCGGCGAGCGCCTCGGCCTCCGATCTCAGGGAGGTTTCGGACTCGGCCCGGGACGACGGGGCGGAGAGATCGAGCTCGAGCGCCCGTCCGGCCGAGCGTAGCGTCTCGTGTGCCGAGACGATCATCCGCTCCAGCCCGCGGCGCCCATACGAGACGACGAGCGTCATCCTTTCCGAGTCGCCGTTCGCGCAGAACTCCGTCAGGGCAGCGGCGAACGCCTCGCGCCCCAGCACCAGCGCCTGCTCGGCGTCGAGCACGCGGAAATGCGGATCGGCGCCGGCGGCCACGGCGTTCTGGCGCAGAAGTCGGCTGCAGAAGCCGTGGATGGTCGAGATCCAGGCGCCGTCGAGCTCGCGGGCGAGATCGGAACGTCCCTTCTCGTGCAGAGCCGCTCGGATACGGCTGCGCAGCTCACCGGCGGCGCGATCGGTGTAGGTGATCACGAGCAGCGAGTCGACCGCGAGCCCGCGCTCGATCACCGCGCGACAGAAACGCTCGACCAGCACCATCGTCTTGCCCGTGCCGGCGCCGGCCGAGACGAAGACTCGCCCGGAGGCCTCGATCGCGAGCTGCTGCTCCGGATTGGGAGTGCGCGCGCTCATCTTCTCGCCACCCGGCAAAGCGGCGCGAGCTGGCACCAGCTCGGGCAGCGGCCCCGCTCGGTCCGATTTCCGTTCGTCTCGCGCGGGCCCACGTCCAGCCCGAGCGGATCGTGCCGCACGTCGCCCGAACGGATGCGGCCGGCGAAGGTGCGCGCGGTCGCCGCCGCCCATTCGACCTTGGCCCAGAACTCCTCATCTTCGAGGTAGTCGTTACCGACGAAACCGGGCACGCCGTCCTCGCGCGCCGAGGCGCGCAGAAGCCCGCGCGTAGGCCGTTCGCCGGCCAGCGCCCGATAAACGCCGCCGAGCGGCTCGACTCCGATCAGGTCTCTGAGCACGAGCAGATAGAGCGGCAGCTGGAGCTTCAGCTCCGCCTCGATCTGGACGGCCGACTGGGCCGTCCGGCCCGACTTGTAGTCCTGCACCAGGCCGCGGGCGGCGAAGGGGTCGAGGTCGATGCGGTCGATCTTCCCCGAGACGGTGAGCTCACCGAGGTCGAGGCCGCGCTTCAGCTCCGCCGCAGAGCGCTCGCTGCCAAATCCGACCTCGAAGCGCTTCGGTACCAGTGGCAATTGCGATTTTGCCTCGCCCCTGATGAACTGCTCGAGGTCGCGCCAGAGCCCCGCGTCCAGCTCCCTCAGCTCCAGCTCGTCGAGCTCCAACCGCACCTGGCTCGAGATCGCATCCGTCAGGCACTCGCGCAGGAACTCGAGCTGTTCGTCGAGCCTGCCGTCCTCGACCCGGTCGGCGCCGAAGCGCTTCGGCAAGCCCGAGTAGAAGCGGTAGAGAGTCTGGTGGGCGGTCGAGCCGCGCAGTTTCGCGTCGATCTCGCCGTCGATCTCGCGCGGTGAGACGACGCGCTCGACGAACCACATCTGCGAGCAGGTGCCGAAGGCCTCCAGCTCGGTGACCGAGAAGGTGCCGCGCGCCCGCATCTCGTCGAGCACCGCCGGGTTGACCAGCGCCGTCGGCCGCTCGAAAGCATGCAGAGCGCGCTCGAGTTGCCGCTCCCAACCGTTCACCCGGGCCAGCGCGAGGGCCTGTGCGGACTGCGAGGAGGCCAGCGCAGCCAGCGAGCGCAGTCGCTCGCGCTCGCTCGGCGCCCCGGCGGGATCCTCCCAGACCAGCCGTGAGAGCGAGCGGCGCTTCGTCCAGCGTTCCACCTCGTCGGCGGGGAACAGATCGCGCAGCTCCTCCCAGAACGGGCTGGCCTGATGGGGTGAGCCCTCTCCGCTGGCCGACTCGCGCACCAGATAGAGCCTCTCGTAAGGGCGCGTGCAGGCATTGTAGAAGAGAAAGCGGTCGTGCTCCAGCTGATCCGCCGGCGGCGGCGTGATCATCTTCTGCTCCAGCTTCTCGCGCGCCTCGTCGCCGAGTAGCTCGTGCTGCGGGGAGCGGCGCGGAAGACTGCCCTCCTCCAGCCCGACCACGAAGACAACCTTGAACCGGCGCGCGCGCGCCTGGAGAAGATCGCTGACGACGACGCGGTCAGGCTCGTCCGCCGAGCCGATCGAGACGGAGGCACGTTCCAGCGCCGCCACCAGATCGTCGCGCCCGAGCGCTTGCCCGCTCAACTCCTGCCAGCTCTCCAGCTCGTCCAGGAGGGCGCGGACGCTTTCGTGCGCGCGCAGCTCGAGGCGCGCTCGCTCGGAGACGGGCGGGCTCTCGAGGCCAGAGGCTCGCTTCAGCATCAACGTGCTCAACTCGCGCACGACCTGAAGCGATGAGTCGGCTGCCTCGAGCAGCTCCAGATCGGTCAGCCGCCGCCCGTTCCTGAGCGAGATCAACTCCGATTCGATTCGACCTGGACTGTGTATCCCGCGGCCACGTAGCCTTCCTTCGAGATAGTCGGCGCTCGCACGGGTCACTTCCGAGTAGGGCGAGCGGACGAAGGAGAAGAGATCCGAGCGCCCGCCGCCGAGCCAGACGAAGCGAAGCAGTCCGCAGAGCGCGTGCCCGAAGGGAAGCTGGGCCAGTTTGACCCGGCCTTCGAGCGCGTAGGGAAGCCCGAAGGTCGTAAAAGCCGTCTCGAGCGAAGCTCTGCGGCGCTCGAGCGAGGGGCAGATGACGGCGATCTCTTCGGCCTCGACACCCTGCCTGAGTAGCGCCAGCGCCTCCTCGGCGACCAGCTCGAAGGTCGCCCGTGCGCCCGAGGCCTCGAGGAAACGAACGGCGCCCTCGATCGCCGGCGCCTCCGCGTCGCCGGGCTCGAACAGCCTGCGCTCGACAAAGGCCAGCGCCGGCTGGGCGTACTCGCTCGAGCGCGCCGGAAGCTCGCTTATCCGTCCCGAGGCGCGACGAGCAAGCTCCTGCTGAGTGCGGGCGAGCGCGGCGAAGGCGGCCCGCCCCGCCTCGTAGGGAAGCGCCACGCTGACCTCCGCGCGCGCCGCGAGCAGATCGAGCAGGCGCCACTGCGCGCCGGTCAGGTCCTCGAAGCCATGTACGAAGAGCGGGCGCTCAGCAGGCCAGGTATCGGGCTCCGTCGCCATCTGCTCGACCACCAGCCAGCGCTCGAGCTCGCGATCGGCGAGGTCGAGACGCTTCAACTCGTCGAGATAAAGCGAATAAAGCGAGCCCAGATCTCCCTCCACCAGACCGGGCTCGACCAGCGCCGATTCGAGCTCGGCAATTCCCTCCACCAACGCGTCGACGAAGCCGCCAAATCGAGCCGAGCGCGAGAAGGAACCGAGCTGCGCTCGATCGAGTAGCGAGCGCACGAGCAACCGGCGCTGCGCATCGCTCAGACGGGTGCGCGCGCTCTCGTGCTCCGCGAGCTCCCGAAAAAGGTCGTCGAAAGTGCCGACCTTTCCGGCAAACAGCGCGGGCGATCGACGGAGTAGATCTCGCTGCAATCGCGTGATATCGCCGACGGTGGGAACGACCAGGAAGGGGCGTCGGTCGAGCACTGCCGAATACTGCTCGAGCAGTCGTTCCACCTTGCCGGCATTGGCCGGCCCGACGAGAAGATTCAGCGGCACCGGTTCATCGTAGTCCGCGACCGCCGGGCTACGGTCTTCATCCCGTCGCGGCGGCCGAGTCGTGCCCAAACGAGATGAGGGACGGCTAGCCGTCCCTCATCGACACCCGGAATAAGGCTCTGCTTTAGGCGGTAGCGCTCTTGGGGCGGCGACCGCGACGGGCGACCGGATGCCCGGGCAGACTTTGCGCGCAAACCTCGCAAAGGTCGGCCTGCTTCGCACCGCGCCGCGCATCCGCATAGGTCAAGCGAAGCGTAGCTCCCTTGCCTTCGTCGATCTCTTTATTACAGCTATCGCACACAAGAACAGTTTTTCGAGCCACGAAATCCTCCTACTTAATTTGAACAACCCATTTATCGTAGCGAAAACCACCAGTTAGTGAACGCTTTCCATTCATTACTTCGAAGGCAGATACTTCTGTGTTGACCGGTTCGTGTATTCGCCTTACGGCTAATAGGCATTGGAAACTAATAGGCTCTACGGGTATTTTCGAGCGCAACCTAGTGCCTACCAACGGCACGTAATGGCAAGAGGAAAGAGATTCGCGTCGGCGAGACCGCTACGATGGCGCCGTGCAGAAACGATCCTTAGCCGTACTCGAAGGCGACGAGACCGGGCGGGAGCTGCTGGAGCAGACGCTGCGGCTGCTCGCGCCCGAGGTAATCGGCTTCGATCTGGAGCTGCAACGCTTTGATCTGTCGCTCGCTAACCGGCGTGCCAGCGCCAACGCGGTCGTGTCGGAAGCCGCCGCCGCCATCCGCGCGCTCGGCCTGGGCCTGAAGGCGCCGACGATCACGCCCGAGAAGCCCGGCGACGTCGGTTCGCCAAACCGCATCCTGCGCGAGGAGATCGGCGCCGAGGTAATCGTCCGCACCGGGCGGCGAATACCCGGTGTAGAGCCGGTCACGAAGATTCAAGCGCCGATCTCGGTCGTGAGAATGGCGGTCGGCGACGCCTACGGTGCCGAGGAATGGCGCGAGGGCGAAGGCGGCGCCGAGGTCGCCTATCGGAAGGAGCGCATCGAGCGCCGCATCTGCCATGCGGTCGCCGAATTCTCCTTCCGCGAGGCCGAGCACATGGGCGCAACGGTTTTCGGCGGCCCAAAGTTCACCGTCAGCCCGGTTTACGAGGGAATGTTCAAAGAAGAGCTCGATGCGGCGGCGGAAAGGCATCCCGACGTCGCCTACGAGCCGCAATTAATCGATGCGACTTTCGCGCTGCTACTCACCGTCGAGGAAGGGCCGCTGGTAATTCCGGCGCTCAACCGCGACGGCGATATCCTCTCCGACCTCGTCTTACCGATGTTCGGATCGATCGCGGGAGCGGAATCGCTGGTCGCGGCGCTCGACGAAGACTACGTTCCCGTGCGCCTGATGGCCGAGGCACCGCACGGCACGGCACCGACCTTGCTCGGGAAAGACACGGCCAATCCACTGGCGATGATTCTCGCTGCTGCGGCGCTTCTCTCGCACGGAGACGAGACGATGAAGGCGGCCGGAGATGCGATTCGCCAGGCTTGTCTGGACGCTATTCAGGCCGGCGTGCGCACTGCCGACCTCGGCGGCACCTGCAGGAGCAGCGAATTCGTCACGGACGTCAGCTCCAGAGTGCGCGCGCTGCTCTCGCTCTGAGCCGATTTCACTCCGCAGGGCGAATTCCCGTTCTCGCTCGGACAGATGTGCTTCGGACTAGATGGAACGCTGATCGAAATCGGCACCGTCGAAATCGATCAGAGCGATTTTGACCTGCCGTAATCCGGCATCAGGACTGAGATCGGTTGTCTCCGTGGAAAGCGCCCTTCTTTCCGCTAGAGTCAGCGCCGTGAAGATCGGAGTGCCCAAGGAGACAGCTGCCGGCGAGGCGCGGGTCGCGCTCGTCCCGGAGGTCGTTGCCAAGCTGGTCGGGCAGGGGCTCGAAGTCGTCGTCGAGAAGGGCGCGGGCGTTGCCGCCGCCTTCACCGATGAGGCCTACAAGAAGGCCGGAGCCAAGCTCGCCGACGCCAAGGAAGCCTTCGGCTCCGATGTCGTGGCCAAGGTGGCCAAGCCGAGCGCGGCCGAGATCAAGCTGCTGAAGAAGGACGCAGTTCTGATCGGCTTCCTGCAGCCACTCACCGACGAGAAGGGCATCGACGCGCTCGTCAAGCAGGGCGTCGTCGGCCTGGCAATGGAGTCGGTGCCGCGCATCACGCGCGCCCAGGCGATGGACGCGCTCTCTTCTCAGGCCACCGTCGCCGGCTACAAGGCCGTGATCATCGCGGCCGACCGAGTGCCAAAGCTTTTCCCGATGCTGATGACGGCAGCCGGAACGATCGTGCCGGCCAAGGTGCTCATCATCGGCGCCGGCGTCGCCGGACTACAAGCGATCGCGACCGCGCGCCGTCTCGGCGCCGTCGTCTCGGCCTTCGACATCCGCCCGGCCGTCAAGGAAGAGATCGAGAGCCTCGGCGCCATGTTCCTCGACCTCGGCGTCGTGGGCGAAGAGACAGAGGGCGGCTACGCGAAAGAGCTCACCCCCGAGCAGCAGAAGCAGCAGCAGGCCGAGCTCGAGAAGCGCATCCCCGATTTCGACGTCATCATCACTACCGCGATGGTGCCCGGTCGCCCGGCGCCGAAGCTGATCCCGGCCGACGCGGCCGAAGCGATGCGGCCCGGCTCGGTCATCGTCGACCTCGCCGCCGAGAGCGGCGGCAACTGCGCTCTGACCGTGCCCGGCGAGATCATCAAGAAGAACGGCCTCACCGTCGTCGGCTCGACCGACCTGCCGAGCGAGATGGCCTTCCATTCCAGCCAACTCTATTCGCGCAACGTCGCCTCACTACTCGGCCTGCTCGTCAAGGACGGCGAGTTGAAGCTCGACTTCGAGGACGAGATCATCGCCGGCGCCTGCGTAACCAAGAAGGAGAAGAAATCGTGAGCGGTAACACGGCCGTTTTCCTGGCTGAGCTGACGGTGCTGATACTGGCGATCTTCCTCGGCATCGAGGTGATCTCCAAGGTGCCGACGCTCCTGCACACGCCCTTGATGTCGGGCACCAACGCGATCCACGGCATCGTGATCGTGGGCGCGATCCTGATCGCGGGCCAGAACCTACATTCAACGCTGGCTCAGATCGTGGGCTTCTTCGCCATGATCCTGGCCGGTGCCAACGTCGTCGGCGGGTTCGCGGTCACCGACCGCATGCTCGAGATGTTCAAGGGGAAATAGTCGAGTGAGCGACAACCTGACGACACTCGCCTATCTGCCGACGATCATCTCGTTCATCCTCGCGCTCAAGTTCCTCTCTTCTCCGAAGCACGCGCGCCTGGGTAACCAACTCGGAGCCATCGGCATGGCGCTCGCCATCGCGGTGACGCTGGCGCAGAAGCACTTCTACGGCCTCGGCTACATGCTCATCGCTGTGGGCGGACTGATCGGCGGCGGGATCGGCTGGGTCGGCGCGCGCAAGGTCAAGATGACCGACATGCCGCAGATGGTGGCGATCTTCAACGGCGTCGGCGGCGGCGCGGTTGCGTTGGTCGCTCTCGTCGAGTTCCACCAGACGGCCGCCGAGCCCGGTCGCATGCTCCTCAACGTATCGATCGCGATCATCGTTTCGGCTCTGATCGGCAGCATCTCCTTCGCCGGCAGCATGGTCGCCTTCGGCAAGCTGCAAGGCCTGGTCGGAGATCGCCCGATCGTCTGGCGCGGCCAGCGTGTCGGCAACATCATCATTCTCCTGATCGGAATCACGGCGGGAACGTTCATCCTCGGCGGGCATAGCTATCAGCTGATGTGGCTGCTTTTGATCGAGATCGCTGCCGCGCTCGCCTTCGGCATTCTCTTCGTGTTGCCGATCGGCGGCGCCGACATGCCGGTCGTGATCTCTCTGCTCAACGCCTGTACCGGTCTTTCGGCCTCCGCGGCCGGCTTCGAGCTTCGTCAGAACGTCTTGATCGTCAGCGGCATGCTCGTCGGCTCTTCAGGTTCGCTGCTGACCTTGATGATGTGCCGCGCGATGAACCGCTCGCTGGGGAACGTCATCTTCGGCGCCTTCGGCCAGATCCAGACGGGCCCCTCAACAGCCGCCTCGAACGAGGGCCTGACGGTTCGCGCCACAACCGCCGAGGACGTCGCGATCATGCTCGCCTACGCGCACAAGGTGATCATCGTCCCGGGTTACGGCCTGGCGGTCGCCCAAGCGCAGCACGACGTCCGTCAGCTCGCCGATTTGCTCACTGCCCGCGGCGTCAACGTCGAGTACGCCATCCATCCCGTCGCCGGGCGCATGCCGGGGCACATGAACGTGCTCCTGGCCGAGGCCAACGTTCCCTACACGCAGCTCAAGGAAATGGACGAGATCAACCCGGAGTTCCCGCAGACCGACGTCTCGCTCGTGATCGGCGCCAACGACGTCGTCAACCCGGCCGCCCGCAGCGACAAGTCGAGCCCGATTTACGGCATGCCGATCCTGGACGTCGACAAGTCGAAAGCGGTCGTGGTACTCAAGCGCTCGATGAACCCGGGCTTCGCCGGAATCGAGAACCACCTCTTCTACGAGCCCGAGACCTCGATGCTCTTCGGCGACGCCAAGGACTCGATCCTGAAGCTGATCGCCGCGGTCAAGGCCGTTTAGAGCAACTCGAGATCAGGCACCAGCCGAAATCCGAATCAAGCGCGGATTATTCGCGTTTGTGTTGTCGAAAACGACGTCGGCGATCTTCTGCGGAGCGCAGCGGCTGAAGTACAGCTCCTGGCCGGGCACGTACCTCGCGCGATAGCGCTCCCGAACAGCCTCGGCGCCTCCCATCAGCTCCCGGTCGCGCTTTTCGGCGCGGCGGACGATCTCGTCGAAGTCGGCCTGCACGAAGATCGAGAAGTCCCAGCATGCTCGCAGCTCGTCGCGAAGCAGAAAGACTCCGTCGAAGAGGAGGATCGAGCCGGGCGAGGCTTCCTCCTCCGGCGCCTCGACCTTCTCATCCAGCCGGTAGTCGAAACAGGCGCGCCGATAACGCCGCGATCCGTCCGGCCCGAGCGGCTCGAGCAGCAACGTGCGAAGCGCCTCGTAGTTGAAGGAGTAGAGAAAGTAGCCCTCCGGCGAGTCGGGGCCACGGCGAAGCCGATCGGAGCGCGGATTGTGGAAGTCGTCGATACCCGCGCGGATGACCGGGCGCCCGCCTGCCAGAACTGCTGCCAGCTCGTCGCCCAACGACGTCTTACCGGCGCCGTCGGGCCCGTCGATCGCGACGCGGAGTGGATGAGGCAGCTCGAGCTCGAGCAAAAACCCGGCGAGTAGCTCGAGCAGCTCCCCGCGTTCCATCTTTCCTACCCGCTGCGGCGCCGCAGCGTCGAGGCGCCCAGCGCTAGAGCGAGCACCGTCACGCCGACCGTGACGGTGAGATCGAGCGCGAAGCGCCCGTCGAACGTCCCGAGCGCCGTCGCGCGGTGGAGCGCGTCGTAGGCGTAGGTGAAGGGGAGCAGATCGGAGAGGACGTGCATCCAACCCGCCATCTGCGAGCGCGGCGTGAACAGGCCGCAGAGCAGGATCTGCGGCAGGATGAAGGCGGGCATGAACTGGATCGCCTGGAACTCGGTACGGGCGAAGGCGCTGACGAAGAGACCGAGGGCCATGCCCAGGATCGCATTCGCGATCGCCAGCAGCACAACCGCCCAGGACGGGCCCTGGGTGTGGAGCCCGAGGAATCCGAAGGCGACGGCCGAGACCAGAGTTGCCTGAAGAGCCGCCACCAGCGCGAAGGCCAGCCCGTAGCCGGCGAGGATGTCGAGCTTGGCCAGCGGCAGCGCCATCAGCCGCTCGAGCGTGCCCGAGACCCTTTCGCGCAGCATCGTGATCGAGGTGACCAGGAACATCGCGATCAACGGGAAGAGACCGAGCAACGGCCCGCCGATTCGCTGGAAGACGACCCTGTTGTCGGCGAACAACTGCTCGAGCAGAAAGACGAGCACGACCGGAACGAGGAGCATGAGCGCGATCGTGCGCGGATCGCGGCGAAGCTGGTTGAGCACGCGCCGAGCGGTCGCGAAGGTGGCGCGGAAGCTCACACGACCTCCTCGTTGATCAGGGCCAGGAAGGCCTCGTCGAGATCCTGCCTGCCGCTCTTGGCGCGCACATCCGCCGGGGTTCCGGTCGCCACCAACTGGCCCTCGCGCAGCAGCAACAGGTCGTGGCAGTGGTCGGCCTCGTCCATCACGTGGCTCGAGACGAGCAGCGTCTTTCCTTGGCCGGCAAGGTCGTTGAACGTTCTCCAAAGGTCGCGCCGGAGCACCGGGTCGAGCCCGACCGTGGGCTCGTCGAGGACGAGCAGTTGCGGCTTCCCGATTAGTGCCGTCGCCAGCGAGACGCGCGCTCGCTGCCCGCCCGAGAGCCGGTTGACGACCCGGTCGCCGAACGCGGTCATATTGACCATCTCGAGCACCTCGTCCACGTTCTCGGGCGCTGCGGCGAGGATGCGGGCGAAATAGTGCAGGTTCTCACGCACCGTCAGATCGCCGTAGACGGCCGGGTTCTGGGTCATGTAGCCGACCTTCCAGCGCAGGGGCGGCGAGCCCGCGGGCTCGCCCAGCACCGTGATCGATCCCGACTCCACGATCTGGACGCCGACGATCGCGCGCATCAGCGTCGTCTTGCCGCTGCCGCTCGGCCCGAGCAGGCCCGTGACCCGTCCCGAGGCGACCGAGAGCGAGATCTCGTCGAGCACGACGCATCCGCCGCGGCGGATGCGGAGCTTGTCGACGGCGATGCTCGGCGCGGCTGGCATCGGCGGTAGTCAATCAGTTCGGGGCGTCGGGCATGATCGAGACCCGCTGATCGGATGCGATCTACTGCTTCTCGGAGTTCGGGCGCCTCCTTGACCACCCCCCACCCTCCCACGGGGCGGGGAACGGTATCGAAGAATCCCACACTCGAATGTGCCGATTTCCTGCCAACACGACACCCTCGCCCGAGTAGGCTTCGAGCGTGGTCCCGTTCCTAACCGCCGAGAATGTCCTCGCCGCCGTCTCGCCCGAGCGGGCCGTCGAGGCGGTGCGAGAGGGCTTCATCGCATACGCCAAAGGCGAGTGGACGATGCCGCCCAAGATCTACGTGGCGGCCTATCCGAACGGCGACTTCCGCGCCATGCCGGCGATCGGCGCAGGCCACGCGACGCTCAAGTGGGTCACCTCCTTCCCCGTCAACCTGGAGCGGGGCCTGCCGACGGTGAAGGCGATCGTGCTCGTGTCGGACGCGGAGACCGGGATGCCGGTCGCGGTGCTCGAGGGCTCGGCGCTGACCGCGCTGCGTACCGGCGCCGCCGCGGTGCTGGCCGCCGAGACGCTTGGAAGAAGGAAAGCAAAGACCGTGGCCGTGATCGGCGCCGGGGTTAACGGCAAGGCGACGGCGCGCACTTTCCTGGCGCGCGGGCGCGAGGTGATGATCTGGGACCTCGACTCCGAGCGCGCCCGGGCCGCCGCCGAGGAGCTGGGCGCAACCGTCGCCGCCGATCGAGAGGAGGCGCTGGCCGCCGACATCGTCGCCACGGTCACGCCCGCCTACGAGCCGTTGATTAGCGAAAGCTTCCTCCGTCCCGGCCAGCACGTCAGCCTGATGGGCGCCGACGGCCCCGGCAAGTGCGAGATCGACCCACGCGAGATCGCCCGCACACACGTCTTCTGCGACGAATGGGCGCAGGCCTCCCACGCCGGCGAGCTGCAGCACTCCGTCCGCGAGCACCTGGTCAAGCGCGAGCAAGTGACCCAGCTCGGTGACGTCCTGGCCGGCCTGGCCCCCGGCCGCGCGAACGGCAAGGAGATCACTACCTTCGACTCGACCGGGCTGGCGATCCAGGATCTGGCGCTGGCGCTGGCGGTTCTGGAGCAGGTCGGGGAGCTGGAGAACGTGCTGGAGTTACCGCTCTAATCCGCAAGGCTGATCTGCGATCTTCCCGCTCGGGAGAGGCGGCCAGTTCTCACTGGCAATTCGGCCCTCGACCGTGCTCTCAACACAGAACCGGTTCTTGCCCAACCAGGCCGGATCGACCGGATCGACCTTCAGATTGGCGTGGCTCTCCTCGTTCAGCTCGGGCACGTTCATCCCCACATAGGTGCCGTGATCTCGTCGATAGGCACTGATGGCATCGACCGAGGCTCGCACGTTGTCTTCGGCTTTCCGGAGCGCTCCTTCTCCTCCCAGATGCTTCGGCCCGATCCACAGGCTGGTGACCTTGTGCGTCTCTCGATCGATCGTGAAACGCGCATAGGTGCCACGGCGGATCTGGTGCGGCGGCTGGCGATTCTTGGCCAGGCGCCAGTTCTGGCAGTGGAAGTCGCCCCAGAGCTCGACCAGATTGTCCGTGATCCGCATCCGAAGCGGCTGCGGATCATGCAACACTCGCACCTCGGCCCTAGCGACGGGGATGACCCAGGCCGGTGTTCCCGGCCAGATCTCGGCCACTTTCGCGAACAGGTCACGGCGCACCGGCAAGGGAACGATGTGAGCGTTCAGCTGATCGGAGATGCCGAGGAGGCCGATCAACTCCATCTGCGGCGTCCAGCACGTATCCGTCTCCACGTTTACCGGCCGGCCCTTGAAGTGACCGCTGATCGTGATACGCCAGAAATCGGCGGCGCAAGTAAACGGCTTCGGATGAAGTAGTGCATCCGGATGCTTCGCGAGCGCCGCACAGGCGCGGGCGGGGTGGGCAATATCGCCGCCGACAGGATCACAGCGAAGGTGGAAGACGGCCTTGCTTCCAAGCCCGCCGTCCGCCACGAGCACCAGAGAGGCCTTCGTAGTTGAGTGTCCGCCGCACCCGGAAACGGCGGCCACGAGCAAGGCGGCGCCGACGAGGGCTACGAGTACCGGCAGTCGCTTCACGTCGGTAACCATACGGCGCGGGCGCCAAATCGGTCACACACTCATCCGCGTCGCCAGAGCGAAGCGCGGAGCAACGACTAGCTACTCGCTACCTCGTCCTCGGCCTCGACCTCGCCGTCCTCGCCGTCCTCGGCATCCTCAAGCGTGATACCGGCCGCTTCTGCGGCCAGTGCGGCAGCGGCAGCCAGCTTCTTCTCTTCCTTCTTTTCCTGCTTGCGGGCGCGCTTTTCTCTCAGTGCCCGCTCTCGCGCCATTTTCGCCATTGTCTGCTGCCGTTTGGTGCTCGACCCCATTCAAAACCCCGCTTTCTTACGGCACCTAACCACGATTCGGTGACGATCGCCTGGGTACACCGTACAGCCAGACCGCCTAGCGCTGCTCGTGCGCTCGATAAATCCCCTCCGCACAGACCGCCTCTCCTGCCAGTTCCAACTCCACCAGCGCCGCGGCTACCGCGTCCACCGCGAGGCCCGAGCGCTCGACCAGCTCGTCGATCGAAGCCGAGTGATCGGCCAGCAGCTCTCGCACTCTTTTCGCCTGCTCCGACAGCCGAGCCGCGGATCGGGCCGGCGCCTCCTCCAGCCCGAGCAGCGCGAGCACGTCGCCTGAGCCGAGCAGCGGCGCCGCGCCCAGGCGCAAGAGCTCATTGGTTCCCCGCGAAAGCGCCGAGGTGATCTCTCCCGGTACGGCGAACACCTCGCGCCCGTCTTCCAGGGCGAAGTCGGCGGTGATCAGGGCACCGCTCCGCTCGCGCGCCTCGACGATCACGGTCGCCGCGGCCAGGCCGGCGATGATGCGATTGCGGGCCGGAAAGCGCCAGGGCGCCGGCTCGACGCCGGGCTCGTACTCCGAGATGAGCAGGCCGACCTCCGCGATGCGACGGGCCAGGGCAACATGGGCGCGCGGGTAGTCGCGATCAATGCCGCAGCCGAGCACGGCCACGGTCGGGCCGCCCGCCTCGAGCGCGCCGCGGTGCGCCTCTGCGTCGATGCCGCGCGCCAGGCCGCTGACCACCGCCACTCCCGCCGCCGCCAGCTCGCGTCCCAGCCGGCGCGCCACCTGGGCGCCGTAGGACGAGCAGGAACGGGTACCGACGACTGCGACCGCCGGGCGCGAGAGCATCTCGACCGAGCCGGTGCCGCGCAGATAGAGGCGCCGAGGCGGATCGTGGATGGCCTCGAGAAGTGGCGGATAGCTCCGGCTGCGACGGGTCAGACAAGGTGGGCGGGCGCTCGTCACGAGGTCAGCTCCGGCGGGATGCGGTAGGAGAGCGCCTCGGCCAGGTGACTTCGCTCGATCTCCTCGGCTCCGGCAAGTGCCGCGATCGAGCAGGCCACCCGGGCGACCCGCGCCCGCCCGCGCCCCGAGAGTGCCATTCGCTCGACCGCATCGGTGAGTAACGACCTGGCCTCGGCGCTCAGCCGCGGCGGATTCGCTTCCAGCCTCTGCCGCGCCGCCTGCACCCGCTCGCGCACGAGCGCCGAGGCCTCCTCCCCGCTCCCGTCCAATTCTGCGGCGCGCGGGCGCGGCATCGCCACTACCAGGTCGAAGCGGTCGATCAGGGCGCGAGAGAGCTTCTCGTGGAAGCGCGCCAGCCTGACGGACGAGCAGGAACAGCCGGCCGCATCGCCCTTACCGCCGCAGGGACAGAGGTTCATCGTCGCCACCAGCTGGAAGCGGGCCGGAAAGACGGCGCGCCCGTTGGCGCGGGCGACACTGACCACGCCATCCTCGAGCGGCTGGCGCAGCGCCTCCAGCACCGGCCGCTGGAACTCCGGAAACTCATCCAGAAGTAGAACCCCGCGGTGCGCCAGGCTGGCTTCGCCGGGGCTGGGGCCGCTGCCGCCGCCGACGATCGCAGGCATCGAGGAAGAGTGATGCGGGGCGCGGAAGGGCGGCACGGCGACGAGAGGATGCTCGCGTGGAAGCAGCCCGACCACCGAATGGATCCGCGTCACCTCGAGCGCCTCCTCCTCGGCCAGCGCCGGCAGGATCCCCGGCAGCCGGCGCGCGAGCATCGTCTTGCCTGTTCCGGGCGGGCCGGCCAGGAGCAGATTGTGGCGCCCGACGGCGGCGATCTCGAGCGCCCGGCGCCCGCGCCGTTGCCCCTTCACCTCGGCCAGGTCGGGACAGGAGGCAAACCGGGGCAGGCCGTTCTTTCCGAGCGGCGCCGGATCAGGCAGCCAGTCGCCGCGCAGATAGTCGACCGCTTCGACCAGATGGTGCAGCGGCACCGGATCGACACCGGCCAGCGCCACCTCGGCCGCCGACTCGGAGGCGCAGAGCACGAACTCGATCCCCGCCCGGCGCGCCCCTTCGGCCACGACCAGCGCTCCCCCGACCGGCCGCACCCTGCCGTCGAGGGCCAGCTCGCCCACCGCCGCGTGTGCCTTGAGCGAGCCAGGCGGAATCTGGTGCGAGGCGGCGAGGATGGCCAGCGCGATCGTCAGATCAAAGCCCGACCCCTCCTTGCGCAGGTCGGCCGGCGCCAGGTTTACGGTGATGCGCCGGAGCGGCCAGGTCAGCTCGGCCGAGACTATGCCGCTACGAACGCGCTCCTTGGCCTCCTGACAGGCCCGGTCGGCCAGCCCGACGATGGCGAAAGACGGAACTCCCTTTTGTAGATGCGCTTCCACTTCCACCCGCCGCGGCTCCAGCCCGACGAGCGCGTAGGTCAGCATCTTCGCGAGCACGCTTCCAGGCTATTAAGCAAGCCGTCACGTGTCTGTCACGGATCGATGCCAAAAGACGTGAAGCGGACGCCAGAAAGCGTTTGGGCGGCGACCGAGGCGGTCGCCCGTGTTTTCGTCTCGTCGGTGCGGGCAACGCGAGATCAGCGACGAGATTGGAGGGGGACCTACCTCGTCGCGATCTCGCGGGCTTGGCCGCGCTCGCGGCTACTCAGGCAAAGTGGGTTACGAGGACATCTTCGTAGTACTCGCCGGCCCGGCGGCCGGTGCGGCGGTTTACGTGGCGGCGGTGACACTCCTCGAGCTCCAGCCCGGCGGCGGCAAGGATCTCGGGGTAGAGGCTCCGTCGGTCGTTGACGACGATCAAGACCGGGGCGCCGGGCCTCAGAGCCGGGCGCAGCTGCTCGAACACCGCGGCAATCCCCTGCGAATAGTCCGTAAGCGCACCTCTCCCGCTGCCACGCGCCGCCGGCCCGAGCTCCTGCTTGCGCCGGTCGTCGAGGCCGAGCAGCTCGTAGGCGTAGCGGTGCTGCTCGTGGTAGTCGATCAGGCCCGGGTAGGGCGGCGAGGTGATGATGCCGTCGAGGGGGCCTTGCAGCTGGATCGAGCGCGCGTCTCCGTGCATTACGGCGGCCGAGCGCGCGCGGCCGCGCAGGCGCTGGAACTGCTTGATCCGCTCCAGCGTGTCGAGCGAGTAGCGGCGCAGGAAGTGCGAGGCGCGCTCGACCGGGCGACAGGTGCGGCGGTGCTTGTGGCACCAGTAGGGCTCGAGCTGCGGAGAACGCGGAAACTCCAGGTCGAAGTGGCGCGTGCGCCGGGCCGAGCGCGCGGCGCGGGCGAGAATGACACGAAGAACGTCAGCATGCTCGTAGTCGGCGATCGCGGCGCGGAAGGAAAGTAGCTCGGCGAGCGCCTGCGGCGCGTACCAGTCGCGCAGGTAGGAAGAGGCGCGGCCGCCTTTCGGCGCGCCCTGGGAGTCGAGCCCGGCCACGACGCTCCTGATCTCGTGCTCCAGCGAGAAGAGGTCGTAGCGGCTCGTCTTGACCTGCATCAGCAGGCAGTTGAAGGCGGCGATGTCGACTCCGGTCGCGTCCAACCCGCTCTCGAGCGCCTGCACGAGCGTGGTGCCCGAGCCGGCGAAGGGATCGAGCACGTGCTCGCCGGCGCTGAAGTAACGATCGAGCAGAACCTCGACCAGCTGCGGAATGAACTTGCCCAGATAGGGATGAAGACGATGGACATGCTTCGTCCGCTCGCGCTCGGGAAGATCGCGCTCCGACCAGGAGAGATCGAGGTCTAGCTCGCGGTAGAGAGCTTCCTGGGTGAGCGCCATGGCTCGCCTCGATTCGACGCCAGCGGCCTGAAGCCCTGCAAAGGCGCGGAAACCCGGTCGCAGCCGGGATTACGAGCTAACTGCCAGAAACTCGAGCGCGCCCGGGCTGCCGTTGGGGAGCCTGGCGTCCTCCCAGGCCTTGGCGACGGCCTCGCCGAGGCGGGCACAACGATCGAGGCTCGCCTGCGAGAAGTTGCCGCAAACGACGCCGCAGCCGGCGCCGGGCCCTTCCGCGCCGGCGAGGAGCTGCTCGACCTCCTGCTCGGATTGCCCGGCCGCGGCGACGAGCATCAGGTCGCCGCACCAGACGCTGGTTCCGGCCTCGCGCGCGTACTCGCGCAGCACTCCCATCGGATAGCTGCGCTGCTCGGGCGTGTCGTAGCCGTACCAGTAGAGGACCTTGAAATCATCCTCGATCAGGCCGGCGGCCAGCTCCAGCGCCGAGATTCCGCCGGCGATCTCGAACGGCTGGAAGGGATCGATCGTGACCACGACGCCTTCCGACTCGCCTTTCAGCTTGCGGGCTTCCTCCACCACCGTCGTCATCCCGTCGGCCTCGCGCACCACGTCTTTCTCGCGCAGCCCCAGCTCGGCGGCGGCGGCGTTCAGGCTGGCCACGCTCTCGGGATCGAGGTCGCAGAGCAGGTACTCGGCGTCCTTACCGAGCATCCGCATCGCCAGCAGGGCAGAGCCGGGGAAGCTCGCGGGTGCCACACCGTCGGCGGCAAGCCGGCGCAACTCGGTGGCATAGCGCGACTCGGCCAGCTCGGGAACGCTGTCGGCGCGCTCGATGAAGCGATAGACGCCGTAGTCGCGGTCGGGCGAGTGTGTGAGCGGATAAGAGGCCGAGCCGGCGTGCGTCTCCCAGTAGTGCTTGGGCGGCTCGAGCGCGAGCAGCTCGGCCAGCACCAGATGCTTCCAGACGTCGCCGATGTTGCCGTAGTAGCGGTTCATGCGTGCTCCAAGCTAACACAGCCGTGCGTGGCGCGAGATAACGCGCTAGAAAGCATTTTCCAGGCGCTCGAGCTTGCCTTGCCGCACTGCCACCACGTCGAAGCGCACGGCCAGATCGGGCTCGGGCGCCTGCGCCAGCCAGGCCTCGGCCGCGCGGCGCAGGCGCGCCTGCTTACGCTCGTCGACCATCTCCAGCGGGTCGCCGAAGCAGTCCTGCGTCTTCTCCTTGACCTCGCAGAATACGGCGACGCCGCGGCGGCGGCAGAGCAGGTCGACTTCGACGCCGGCCAGGCGGATGTTCGAGCCGAGGATCCTGTAGCCGCGCAGACGGTAGTGGCGACGGGCGCGGCGCTCGGCCCGGGCGCCCGGGAGCGCGATTGCCCTCACCGCTGGTAGCAGGCAGCCCGGAAGGAAAGCCTATGGACGGCGCAGGGCCCATGCAGGCGCACGGCGGCGGAGTGAGCCGGGGTGATGTAGCCGACATGATCGGCGAAGCCGTAGGTCGGATAGACGGCATCGAGCCGCCGCATCATCCGGTCGCGCACCACCTTGGCCACAATCGAGGCGCAGGCGATAGCAGCGCTCTTTCCGTCGCCGCGGACGATTGCGGTGTACGACGGCGCCCCCGGCCCGAGCGAGAAGTTGCCATCGACCAGGCAGACCTCGGCGGGTGGGACGCAGGCTCTGAGCGCCCGCTCCAGCGCTTCCAGGTTGCTCTCTTGCAAGCCGCAGCGATCGATCTCGCCGGCCGGGATCGTCTCCACGACGACCAGCTCGCTCAGCGCGAGCACGGCCAGCAAGAGACGCTCGCGCGCCTGCGGCGCGCACTTCTTCGAATCGCGCAGGTCGGCCAGGGTGCGGGCCCGCGAGCCGTCCAGCTTGTGGAGGTCGAGAACTACCGCCGCGGCGGCCAGCGGCCCGGCCAGCGACCCCCGCCCCACCTCGTCGGCCCCGGCGACGAAGCGAACGCCAAGCTCGCGGTCGTGCCGGATCAGCTTCTCGCCGAGTTCAAGGCTCACGGCGCGAGAATAGCGCGCGCTTCGGCCCAACTACTCAAGCGGGAGAAAGAATTGCTCCCCCGTTACAGAAAGGGCTTCGCGGCCGCTGCTACTTGGCTTCGTCGGCCGGCGCTTCGCCGGCTGGCTCGGAGCTCTCCGGCTCGGGCGCGGCGTCATCCGCCGGCTCCGCGGCCTCAGGCTCCGTGGCCTCAGGCGCCGTGGCTTCGGGCTCTGCGGCTTCGGGCTCGACGCTCTCCGGCTCCACTGCCTCGATCTCCGGGCTTTCCTTCGCGGCCGTCGTCTTCGTCATCTGATCGCGCTTGGCGCGAACACGCGCCTTCTTACCGATCTTGGCGCGCAGGTAGTAGAGCTTGGCGCGGTTGACGTCGCCGATCGAGATCACGTCGATCTTTTCGATCTTGGGCGAATGGAGCGGGAAAGTGCGCTCGACGCCAACGCCGAAGGAGCTCTTGCGCACGGTGAAGGTCTCACGCACACCGGCGCCCTGGCGCTTGATCACGATTCCCTCGAACACCTGGATGCGCTGGCGCTGACCCTCGATCACCTTGAAGTGCACGCGCACGCTGTCGCCCGCCTTGAATTGGGGCAATTCGGAGCGCAGCTGACGCTGCTCGATCTGCTCGATGATCTTGTTCATGACTGGAAAGAGGTCAGGCTGGTAGCCGGCGGCAATCCTAGCTAAAAGCCGCGGTCGGGCGCTATCTGAACGAGATCCGGTTCGGCGGCCAGTAGGTCATGAAGACCGGTCCGATCAGGTCCTTGCGCGGCACCGGCCCCCAATCGCGCGAGTCGCAGGAGGCGATTCGGTTGTCGCCCATGAAGAAGTACCAGCCCTTCGGCACCGGCCAATTGCCATTGCTCTTGTCGCGCCGAATCGACTGTACATAGGGCTCCTTCAGCTTCTTGCCGTTGATGTAGATGAAGCCGTGCCTCTCGCTGACCATGTCGCCGGGCAGCCCGATCAGGCGCTTGACCAGCACCTTGGTCGTGAGACCGTGGCAGGCTTGCTTCGCGAGCGACGGCGCCTTGAATACGACGATCTCTCCCCGGTGCGGACTGCGAAACCTGTAGATGAAACGGTTCACGAGCACCCGATCGGAGAAGTGCACGCCGAGAAAGCTAGTTCCCTGACACTGGCGGAGAGAGACAGGGCCTGAGTGCTGCGTTGTAGTCGTTTGGCTCTGGCCGGGCGGCAGTGATGAGGTGGGCGAGGATGTTTTCGTCTTGGCGGGCGCGCAGTGCAGCGTCGGTTCCATCGAGGAGGTTGGAATCGCGTAGGGCGTGACGACCCAGGCGCGAAAGGACAGCACGACGACCACCGCGATGGCGATGCCGATCAACCAGTCGGCGAGCACTCGCGCCCACCCCGGAAGCCGTTGCAGGAGCCGATCGAGCGGGTTCTTCGTCATCGCCTAGTGGAAGGAGATGCGATTGGGCGGCCAGTAGGTCATGAAGACCTTGCCGATCAGGTTCGCTCGCGGAACCGGGCCCCAGTCGCGTGAGTCGCAGGATGAAGCGCGGTTGTCGCCCATGAAGAAGTACATGCCGTTGGGAATACGCTTGGCCGAGTAGTTGCGCAGGTCACGTCGTGCCGGCTGGATGTAGTTCTCGATCAGCTTCTTGCCGTTGATGTAGACGTAGCCGCGTTTCTCGCTGATCGTCTCGCCGGGCAGCCCGATCAGGCGCTTGACGAAGACGGAGCTACCCGAGCTGCCCTCACAGACCTCACGTGCCCGTGCGGGCGTTTTGAAGACGATGATCTCGCCGCGGCGCGGGTTGCGGAAGTGGTAGATAACGCGGTCGGCGAGCACGCGGTCGGAGAATCTCGCCGTACAACCCGGAGCCGGCCTGGCACAGAGCAGCGTCGGCTCCATCGACGAGGACGGGATGCGGTAGGGATTGACGACCCAGGCCTTGATCGCAAGTACGATGGCGACCGCGCCGATGATCGTCAGCGTCCAGTCGAGCGCTACTCTGGCGGGTTTTGGTAGACGTCCGAAGAGGCGATCGATCGGATTTCTCACTTGGCGCTCCTGACTCGGCTTTGTTCGCGCCGCCAGCTTTCGATGCGGGCGTGGTTGCCTGAGAGTAGGACCTCCGGCACCTTCCAGCCACGGAACTCGGCCGGGCGCGTGTATTGCGGGTACTCTAGCCCGCCGTCCAACTCCTCGGAGAAGCTCTCGATCAGTCCCGACTCCTCGCTGCCCAGCGCGCCCGGAAGACGGCGCACGACCGCGTCGAGAAGCGCCATGGCCGGAATCTCGCCGCCCGAGAGCACGTAGGGGCCGATCGAGACCCGGTCGCTGCAGATCTGCTCGACGATTCGCTCATCGAAGCCCTCGAAGCGCGAGGTGAGAAGGGTCAGGCTCTCTTCGACGGCCAGCTCCTCGACCAGAGCCTGGTCGAGCTGGCGCCCCTGCGGCGTGAGCGCGATCAGCCGTCGTTTCGGGATGCCGCCGTAGACAGCGTCCAGGGCGGCGGCTACAACGTCCACCCGCAGCACCATACCGGCGCCGCCGCCGTAGGGCTCGTCGTCGACCTGGCGGGCACTGAGCGGAGTCGTCTCGCGGTAGTTGAAGACGCGCAGCTCGAGCGCCTCACCGAGCACCGCGGCGAGCGGTCGCCGCTCGCACATCCATTCGAATGCCTTCGGGATGAGCGTGAAGATGTCGATCTGCAAGGGATCAGCTCTCGCGGGCGTTAGCTCGGCTCTGCGAAACCGGTGTGCACAACGATACGTGCTGCCGCGAGATCGACGAGCGAGATGCAGTCCTCGACCATTGGCAGCGCCAGGCCCGAATCGAGCTCCAGCACGTCGTTGGCCACGCCCGAGACGACCTCCTTGATGCGCCCGAGCTTCCGCCCGCCGTTCTCTTCGACCTCCAGCCCGACGAGCTGGAAGGCGTAGTAGGTGTCCTCGGGCAGCGGTGGCAGCTGCGTGCGCTCGATCTGGAGCTCGGCGCCGCGCGTGACCTCGCAGTCGAGCCGGATCACCGGGCGCCCGCCCGATACCTTCGACTCGACGACCGCGGCGGCGACTCCGTTCACCAGAACGGTCGCGCCCACGGCGAAGCGCTCGGAATCCTCACTCGGGCGCTCGACGAAGAAGGCGCCCTTCAGGCCGTGCGGCTTGCCGACGCGTCCAATCGAGACGAACTGAGGATCCTTACTCGGCAATCTCGAGCAGGTATCGCTTTCCCTCGCGCGCGCCGCCGGCGCGCGCGAGCGTGCGCAGAGAGCGGATGATCCGGCCCTGCCGCCCGATCACCTTGCCTCGGTCGCTCTCCGCGACGGTGAGCCGAAGCACGGCGTCGCCGTCGCGCTCCAACTCCTCGACCGAGACGGCGCCGGGATCTTCGACGATCCGGCGCACGACCTCGAGCAGGAACTCAGCCAAGGAGCCCCTTCACCTTGAGCAGGCGGCCGACGGCCTCGGAAGGCTGAGCGCCCTTGCCGAGCCAGTCCTTCACCTTGGCCTCGTCGAACTCGATCAGTGATGGCTCGGAGCGCGGGTTGTAGCGGCCGACGATCTCGATGAAGCGGCCGTCGCGCGGCGCGCGCGAGTCGGTGACCACGACGCGGTAGATCGGGTTCTTCTTCGAGCCGACCCGCGTCAATCTTATCTTTACTGCCATTTAGATCCTTTCTGGCGAAGCGACTTCGCTTCGCTGCCTTTCCATAGTTCCGGAAAACTCGGGCAAACCTTAGCGGCGGCGGCGCTTTTTGCGCGCCTTGGTCGCTTTTCTCGTCGCTCCTGCACGGCCGCCCTGCCCCGGCAGACGCATCTTCCCGCCGGCGTTCATCTGCTTCAGCATCCGCTCCATCTGCTTGCGCATCTCCAATACCTGGTTCACCTGCTGCACCGTAGTGCCGCTGCCGCGCGAGATGCGCGCCCGCCGCCTGCCGTCGATGATCTCGGGCCGGCGCCTCTCCTGCGGCGTCATGGAGAGGACGATTGCCTCGACCCGCGCCAGCTGCCTCTCGTCCACGTCGACGTCCTTGAGCTGGCTGCCGAGGCCGGGAACCATGCCGAGCAGTCCCTTCATCGAGCCCATCCGCCGCATCATCTTGTAAGAGCGCAGGAAGTCCTCGAACGAGAAGCGACCTTTGAGCATCCGCTCTTCCATCTCGGCCTGCTCGTCGACCTCGACGGCCTGCTCGGCGCGCTCGATCAGCGAGAGGACGTCGCCCATGCCGAGGATGCGCGAGGCCATCCGCTCGGGATGGAACAGCTCGAGCTGGTCGAGCTTCTCGCCCACCGAGACGAACTTGATCGGCTTGCCGGTGACGGCCTTGACCGAGAGCGCTGCGCCGCCACGCGCATCGCCGTCGAGCTTGCTCATCACGACGCCGTCGAAGTCGACCCGCTCGGCGAAGGCCTCGGCAACGGTGACCGCCTCCTGACCGGTCATCGAATCGAGCACGAGCAACACGTTGTGCGGCTTGACGGCGTCTCTGACCGCGGCCAGCTGCGACATCATCTCCTCGTCCACGTGCAGGCGGCCGGCGGTGTCGACGATGGCCACGTCGCAGCCCTGGCGCGTGCACTCCTCGACTCCTGCGCGCGCGACGGCGACCGGATCGGTTGTGTCGCGGCGGGCGTAGACGGGAACGTTGACCTGCGCGCCGAGTTGCTCCAGCTGGTCGATCGCGGCCGGGCGCTGCAGGTCGCAGGCGACGAGAAAGGCCTTCTTCTTCTCCTTGCGCAGGTAGAGCGCCAGCTTGGCCGCGGCGGTCGTCTTGCCCGAGCCCTGCAGGCCGGCGAGCAGGATCACCGTCGGCGCCCGCTGCGCGAAGGCCAGCCCGGAGGCGCCGGCACCCATCAGCGTCGTCAGCTCCTCGTGCACGATCTTCACCACTTGCTGCCCGGGGGTGAGGCTCCTCAGCACGTCCTGGCCCAGCGCCCGTTCCTTGACCTGGGCGACGAACTGTTTGACGACGTTGAAGTTGACGTCGGCCTCGAGCAGGGCGAGGCGGATCTCGCGCATCGCGCGTGAGATCGCTTCCTCGTCGAGCGTGCCGCGCTTGCGCAGGTCGCCGAGGACGCTCTGCAACCGGTCGGAAAGGGAGTCGAACATCGCGGCTCAGTGTAGTCGTGGGCTCAGCGGCGGCCGCCTGGCTGCGCGTAGCGATCAAGCTCTGCTTCGGCACAAGACCGGCACAGATCGCGCGGCCGTTCTCGCGTCAGATGGGCTACGCGGACGGACGCGAATGGGCCGTCGTGTTGCGGACGAACCACCTGGCGCACACTGGCACGCCGCCGCCACGGCGCAAGGTCATGACCCAGCTCTCCGCACGCGGTGAGAGAGCTCGTAATAGTGCTCTACGAGCCCTCGAGGGGCTCAAGGCCGGCAATTCTGTCTTTCATGGCCTGGACAGCTTCCGGGGAGTGTCCCTGCCAATCCGTGCACTCGCCCGTGACCCGCAGCGGCTCCCGGGAGCGGTATGACTTCGTCGGATTACCCGGATACCTTTTGTCCGTCAGATTGGGGTCATCCATAATCGGGCCGGTCGGTTCTACCGTAAAGATTCTGCCGGGACCTTCGCCGAGTGCCAGCTCAGCCCCCCAAGCGGCTGCGTCCAAACTGCCGGTCAGGTAGACGTAGCCTGCCTTCTTCCGCCTGCCGAAGTTAGAGCGATAGCCGGGCTCGATTAGGTCTCCCGGCTTCAGGTCAGCCCGTGTGCCATGGTAGAACCGCTGCGAACTCGGGGGGTCGGTGGCTGCCATCGGCTCGCTTCTCATACTGCGCGGCTGTGCTGCCGCGCGGTGCTGTTCTCCGCTTGCTCGTCCCATCTCAGACCAACCTACTCGCCGTCGAGACCGACGAGGAGATTCTCGTCTCGTGCTGTGCTGACGTGGTTGGGCATTTGTCTCCGGTTCACTGTAGTGCGCCTCGGCCTGGCAACAGCCGACGGTGGACGGACGTATCGCAACTCAAGTCCCTACCCGCCGAAAGAAGTGCCCGCCCGAGTCCGCTAAACAGCTTTCACCTCGCCGTCCCGCTCAGCGCTTGCGCTTCTTGACCGCGCTCACCTTCGGCGCCCGCTCGACCCGCGCCGCGAACGACCCGATCGCCCGCGCGACCAGCGCCGGCTCGCTCAGCATCGAGAGGTGACCGGCGCGCGGGATCACGATCAGCTTCACGCCCAGCGCCTGCGCCGAGGTGCGCCCGGCCTTCAGGTTGTCGACCGCGTCGCGCTGGCCCCAGACGACTATCCGTGGTACCCGCAGCCGCTTCAGGTCAGCGAGCGTGAGCCCCTGCACGCCGCCGCGGAAGAGATCGTGGAAACCGTTCTCGGTTCCGTCAACGCGGAACGGCCGCTCGAAGGCATCCACCTGGCTACCTGTGATCGGCGGCCGGTCGGGACCGTAGGCCTGGACGAGCACCTTGCGCACGAGCCAGTCGGAGTGGGTGACGAGGCGGAAGAGCGTCGTGTAGTAGGGGTTGACGAACAGATTCGCGAGCCAATGCGGGCCGCCGACCGGGAGTGCGTCGCCGTCGAGCAGAACGACTCCGCCCGTGTTCGCGGGCGCCTCGAGGCCCACGTCCACCGCGACCGCGGCTCCCAGCGAGTGCCCGACGATGATCGGCCGCCGCAGCCCGAAGTGAGTCGAGAAGTCGCGTACCAGCTTTGTCCAGCCGGCCAGGCTGTACGGGCCCTTGCGCTCGGAGTAGCCGAAGGGCGGCAGGTCGAGTGCATAAACGCGGTGACCCAGCGCCAGCCTCTGCCCAACCTGCTTCCAGACCCAGGAGGGCTCGGCGAAGCCGCCGAGCAGGATGATCGGACTGCCTTGCCTGCCCAGCTCGCGGTAGGCGACCGCGCGCCCGTCGATCTGGACGTAAGGGCCCGGATAGAGCGCCGAGGCCGGCTTCTGATCACCGTTCGTGGCCAGGTTGTAGACAAGCGAGAAGAGGGTGCCGAGCACGAAGAGGGCCACGAGCACGCGCACCGTCCAGCGCAGCCAGCGGCGGCGGATCAAGGGGCGCCCGCGCCGGGGAAGGCGCAGACGAGAGAACCTGCGCTTCGGACTCTCGGCCGGTTTGCCGGTGGAATCGGCGGTGGTCATTGAACTTGACCCTACCCGTAGAGCGCCCGCTCGACTCTTGGCGCTGTTTCGGCACAGATGCGTGCGTCCGGCCTCGGTAGCGTTCTCGTTGGGGTGCCCCCGGAAGCACCAAATCACGCGCGACCAAGCTCGGAAAGAGCTAGCCCCGCACCAGCGCCTGTGCGAAGTCGCCAGGATCGAACGGGCGCAGGTCGTCCAGCTGCTCGCCCAGCCCGATCAGCTTTACCGGCAGGTCGAGCTCGTAGGCGATCGCCACCGCGACGCCGCCCTTGGCCGAGCCGTCGAGCTTGGTCAGAACAACACCGGTCACACCTACGGCCTCGGCGAACAGGCGCGCCTGCTGCAGTCCGTTCTGGCCGGTGGTGGCGTCGATCACGAGCAGTGTCTCCTGCGGAGCGCCCTCCAGCTTGGCTGCGATTACGCGGCGAACCTTGACCAGCTCCTCCATCAGGTTGATCTGGGTGTGCAGGCGCCCGGCGGTGTCCACTATCACCACGTCGCTCCCGCGCGCCGTGGCGGCCTCGATCGCGTCGAAGGCGACCGCGGCCGGGTCTCCCCCCTTCTCGCCGCCGACGAAGTCGGCGCTCGCCCGCTCGGCCCAGATCTGAAGCTGCTCCTCGGCAGCGGCTCGGTAGGTGTCGGCAGCGGCTACCAGCACGCTGCGACCGTGCTGATGCAGCACCCGGGCCAGCTTGCCGATGGTCGTCGTCTTGCCGGTACCGTTGACGCCTACGACCAGAATCACGCTTAGTTGCGCGGAGAGATCGAAAGAGACCGGCCGGTCGATCATCAGCGCGATCTCCTCGGCCAGTGCCTGACCGAGATCGATGATCTCCACTCGCTCCTCCAGCCGTCGCACCAGCTCGGCCGTCGCACGCACGCCCACGTCGCCGGCGATCAGCGCCTCCTCCAGCCGCTCCCAGGCCTGCTCGTCGCCCGGATCGAAGGCCGCCGCGGCGATCTGGCCGACCAGCGCCTTGCGGCTCTTGCCCAGCGAATCGCGCAGGCGCGAGAAGAAGCCGCGCCGTTCTTCCTCGGCCTCGGCCGGGCTTTCCGCCTCTCCGAGCAGCTCTGACCAGGTTCGACTCACGCGCACAAGCGTAGTCGAGGGCGATCTCTGGAAATCACGCGAGGTGGCGATCGACTACGTCGACGTTTCCGACGCCGCCGGCCGAGGAAGCTAGGCGGTCGCCAGCGCCAACTCGGGCTCGCGCGGCGTGCGCCGCGAGACGACCTGCGAGATGCCGTCGCCGCTCATGGTCACGCCGTAGAGCAGGTCGGCGGCCTCCATGGTGCGCTTCTGGTGCGTGATGACGACGAACTGGGCCCGATCGGCGTAGCGGCGCAGCAGCTCGACGAAGCGACCGATGTTGGCCTCGTCGAGCGCGGCCTCGACCTCGTCGAGCAGGTAGAACGGGCACGGGTGGGCGAGGAAGAGCGAGAAGAGGAAGCAGATCGCTCCCAGTGACTTCTCGCCGCCGGAGAGCAGCGAGAGCTTGCTGACCCTTTTACCGACGGGGCGCAGCTCGATCTCGATCCCGGCCTCTTCGTCCGTCTCGGGCGCCGTCGAAGCGGCTGGCTCGGTCAGGCGCAGCCTGCCCTCGCCGCCCGGGAAGAGCGTGGCCGCGACCTCCTCGAAGGTGCCGCTGACCAGCTGGTAGGTCTCGGCGAAGCGGCGCTCGACTGTACCCGTCAGCTCGGCGCAGAGCCTCTCCAGCTCGGCCAGGCTGCGCTCGAGATCGGCACGCTGCAGCTCCAGCTCCTCCAGGCGCGCCTTCTCCTCGGCGTACTCCTCCTTGGCCAGCGGATTGACCCGCCCCAGCTCCTCTAGTCGTCTGTGCCCGCGCTCCAGCTTGAGAGAAAGCTCCTCGCGGTCGTCGCCTTCGGCCGGGACAACTCCTTCGCCACCCAGGCGCCGCTCGGCGTCCTCGGCCTCGGAGTCGAGACGCGCCAACTCGACTCCCACCTGGGCCTGGCGTTCGGACTCCGCACTCGTACGGTCGCGCAGAGCCGCTTCCTCGGCGCCGAGACGGCGGAGCGTGGCGCCCAGCTCGCCGGCCTGGCCGGCGCCCGCCTCGACCTGCTCGCGCAGCGGCGCTTCCAGCATCTCGACGCGATCGGGAATCGCGCTCAGAGCGGCCTGTAACCGCTCGCCGCAGGCGCTCAGACGGGCGCAGAAGAGCTCGGGCGGATGCGCACGATCGACGCGCGCCTTGGTGTGCGCCTCGGCGGCCAGGCTGGTGGCCTCGCGTGCGGCAGCGGCGACGCGGCTGGCCACCGTCAGCGTCTCCTCCGCCGCGGCGATCTGTTGCGTCAGAGCGTCCCTACGCTCGGCAACCCGCTCGGCGGCGAGCTCAACGAGCTCGGGCGGCTCGGCGGCGCCCGAGCGCCGAAGCGCCTCCGCAAGACGTTCTCGAGCCGCCGACAGCGCCAGGCGTAGCTCGGCCTCGGCGGCGGCCAGCGACTGCAGTTCCTCGCTCAGCCGCGAGACCTGACCGCGGCTCTGCACGGCCTTGCCCTGAAGTGGCTCGCGCAGGGCAGCCGCGGAGCTCTCCGCGGCCTGCAGCGCCTGTTCCAGGCGAGAGCCGCTTGCGATCAGGCGCGCAAGGAAAGCAGCAGGCAGCAGACGCCGCCGGGGCGGCTCAACCTCGGCCAGCGCCTTCTCTGCATTCGTCAACTCACGCCGGGCGCGTCCGAGCGCCTTCTCGGCCTCGGCCGCTTCGCCGAAGAGCTGCTTGACCTCGCCCTCGAGCGCGCGATGGCGCACATCGAGCTCGAGCATCAGCGTCTCGGTCGCGCTACCGGAGAACCAGAGCTCGCCCCGCGTGGCGTCGTAGCCGTGCCCCTCGCGCGTGACGACGACGCCCGAGCGAGCCTCGGTAAGGCGCTCGAGCGGCACCAGCCAGATGCCTTCGAGCAGCTTCTGCGCCCTCCTGTCTCCCGCGGCGAGCTCGACGAGCGGACGGGCGCCCGCCAGCGGCGCCGCTTCCTTCGCTTCGCGCCTGTCCGGGCCGGAGGCAGCGCCGGAGGCGAGCACAACGGCCAGGTTGCCCAGCCCCTCCCGGCGCGCCTTCTCCAGCAAATCGAAGCCGCGCTTTGGATCCGGCGCGATCAGAGCCGCCGCGCGCCAGGCCAGGGCCGCCGCCACCGCCTGCTCGTAACCAGGCTCGACCTCGAGCAGCGTCAGCGCCAGCAGCTCGCCGGCCTCGGCCAGCGCTCTGGCGGCCGGTGGAATGCCCTCCCGCTCTTTGATCGAACGCTCGAGCACGCTCAGCCGCTCGGCGGCGTGACGGGCACGTTCGCAGGCCCGGTCGCACTCCTGCGCCAGCTCGCGCTCGCGTGCGGCCGCCCGGGCCTCCGCCTTCTCGATCTCCTGATAGCTCGGCGCCCCACTCTGCTCCAGCGCCTCGGCCTCGCTCAGCTCCTGCCGCGAGCGCCCCAATGAGGAGCCGAGCGACTCTCGCCGTAAGGAGAGTCTCTCGACAGCCGCGGCGAGCTCGAACAGCTCACGTCCCGCCGCCTCCGGCAGCGAAGCGGCCTCGGCGAGGTCGCTCTCCACCTTCGTCCTCTTTTCGAGCAGCGCGCGCGACTCGGTTTCCAGCCGCGCCAGCTCGATTCGCTCCAGGCCCGCCAGCTCGGCGAGGCTCCGCTGCAAGGCGAGCTCACATTCGCGCTCGCCCAACTCGGCCTTCTGCAACTCGTCGCGGGCCCGTGCGTGGGCGCGCTCCAGCTGCACCAGCTCTGCCCGGCCCTCGGCCGAGCCGCTCTGGCGACTACGGGCATGCAGGAAGGCAAGCTCGGTAGCCAGTCCCTCGACCGCCTCGCGCCTGATCTCCAGCCGCTCGACCGCGCCGCGCAGCCGATAGAGCCCGGCCAGAGTCGCCTCGCGGCTGCCGGCGATATCGGTCAACTCCTGCTCGGCGCCTTCGCGCTCGCTCAGCAGGCGCTCCAGCTCGGCTCGGGCCTGTGCCTGCGCCTCGAGGATCACGGCGCGCCTCGACTCGGTCTCCGCCCGCCTTTCCGCGACCGAGGCCAGGTCGAGCTGGGCGATTCGCGCCTCCAGCGAAGCGATCTGGCCGCGCAGCTTCTCCGCCCGCTCGGCCGCGCTGGCCTGCATCGCCAGCGGGCGCAGGTGCTTGCGCACCTCGGCCTCGACATCGTGCGCACGTGCGACCTGAGCCTGAACGCGCGCCAGCTTCAGCTCCGCCCGGTGGCGGCGGCGCTTGAACTTGCCCAGGCCGGCCGCCTCCTCGATCAGCGCCCGCCTCTCGGTCGGGCTCGAGGTCAGCACCTCGTCCACCCGACCCTGGCCGATGATCGAGTGCATGCCGTGACCGAGACCCAGGTCGGAAAGGAGATCTACCAGATCGAGCCGCCGCACCGGCGCCCTGTTGACCAGGTACTGGCCCTCGCCGCCGCGCTGCAGGCGCCTGGTGATGGCCAGCTCGCTGTAGTCGAGCGGTCCGTCGCCGGCTGTGTTGTCGAACACCAGCTCGACCTCGCAGGAATCGACCGCCGCGCGCTCGGCGCTACCGGCAAAGAGCACGTCGTCGGGCTTCTCGGCCCTGAGCTCGCTCGGAGTCAGCGAGCCGGCGGCCCAGACGATGGCGTCGGAGATGTTCGACTTACCGGAGCCGTTCGGCCCGACCACAACCGCCACGCCCGGCTCGAGCCGCACCTCGACCGAGTCGGGGAAGGACTTGAAGCCCTTGATCTTGATCGTCTTCAGGTGCAGCGGATGCCTCCCGCCGGCGCGTCAGGCGCACGGTACGGATCAACGACACCGCTCCGGCGGATGCTTTCGATCAGATGCATGCGAGCGCAATTTTGACGGGCGGGCAGGACAGCGCCGGTCGTGCTGGGCGCCGAAGGCCTATTTGTCCGACTCGAGCTCGAGCCGCTCCAGTACCTGCTCGGCCGCCGCCTGCTCGGCCGCCTTCTTCGTCGTGCCGGTGCCGCTGCCCATGCTCTCACCGTTCACCTGCGCGGCGCAGGTGAAGGTGCGCTCGTGCGGCGGGCCGACCGCGTCGAGCACTACGTAGATGACCTGCTGGCCGCGCCGCGCCAGCGCCTCCTGTAGCTCGGTCTTGAAGTCCACGTGACCCGAGATGGCGTACTCGATGTGACTCTCGAAGGAGGCCACGATCGCGCTCTCGACCGGCTCGAAGCCGAATCGCAGGTAAATGGCCGCCAGCGCCGCCTCGAGCAGCGCTGCAAGCACGTTGCGGTTCACCGACAGGCGCTTCAGCTCTTCACGCGAGACGCCGTGCCCGAGCTCGAGTAACTGCTCGCCGAGGCCCAGCTCGCTCGCTATCTCGGCGCAGCTGGCGCGCGAGACGACGTGAGAGCGGATCTTCGCCATCCGCCCCTCGCTGAAGTCGGGGTAGCGGTCGTAGAGCGCCCTGGCCGTAGCCAGCTCGAGCACGCTGTCGCCGAGAAACTCGAGCCGCTCGTACGAAGAGGCACGGTCGGGCGCCCACGAGGTGTGGGTGAAGACGTGCTCCAACTCCTCCGCCGGTAGAGCGTCAATCAGCCCACGGAGAGCCTTGTGACCTTCAGGCGCCTTAGAGCCCATTTCGCTAGGCCTGTACGCCCGATGCGGCCGCTCCGCGGCACCAGTGATCACCCGAGTCGTTCAACGCACCACCAGTGCGCCCTCGCGGCTCGCGCGGCCCCTGGCATCCACGGATCGGCCCCCTCAAGCGCACACCTCTATCGAACGAGCTCTACTTCTGGTGCGCTGTGACGTATTCGACAGCCTGCCCGACGGTCTGGATCTTCTGTGCGTCTTCGTCCGAGATCTTGATGTCGAAGGAATCCTCGAGCTCCATGATCAGCTCGACCAGATCCAACGAATCGGCGTCGAGATCTTCCTGGAAGGACGCCTTTTCGGTGATCGCACTCTCGTCGACACCAAGCTGCTCGACAAGGACTTCCTTGACGCGGTCGAAGACTTCTTCACGCGATGCTGCCATGACACCTCATTCCGTCGAGTTCGAAGGGCGGGCCGATGCTACCACGCGGGAGGGCATGCGCTCGGCAATGCGTTGCACGACGCGGTGCTCGACGCCGCGCGCAGCAAGGCGAATGGCGTTCGCAATCGCGGCCGGGCTGGAGTTTCCGTGGGCCGTCACCGCCAGCCCGCGCAGGCCGAGCAGGTAGGCGCCGCCGTAGGTATCGGGGTTGAATTTCTCGCGCACCGCACGAAGCGCCGGACGCAGCAAGAGCCCGCCTAGCTTGCTCACCGCGCTTTGCTCGACTTCATCACGCAGGGCCATAAACATCGAGCTCGCGGTGCCCTCGACCGTCTTCACCGCGATATTTCCGGTGAAGCCGTCGCAGACGACAACATCGGCAGGATGCTCGAGCAGCAGCCGGCTCTCGGCGTTGCCGGTGAAGTTGAGACCGCTCGCGGCGAGCAGTTTGTGAGCGGCGATCGACAGTTCGTTCCCCTTCTCGGCCTCCTCGCCGATCGAGAGCAGACGAACGGTCGGATGTTTCAGCTCGAGAATCTCCTCGGCGAAGGTGGCGCCCATGTGCGCGAACTGGAGCAGGTGGCGCGGCCGCGCGTCGGCATTGGCGCCGCCGTCGATCAGCACGTAAGGACCGCGCCTGGAAGGCATGACTACCCCGATCGCCGGGCGCCTGACGCCGGGCAGGCGGCGCAGCACGACCATCCCCACCGCCAGCATGGCGCCGGTGTTCCCGGCCGAGACGACCGCGTCCGCCTTCCCGTCGGCTACCAGCCTGTGCGAAACCACGAGCGAGCTGCGCGGTTTCGTTCGCACAGCCTTGCTGGGCTTCTCGTGCATGTCGATCACCTGATCGGCTACGACGTGCGCCAGGCCCCTGGGATCGATTCCCAGGCGCCCGACCAGGATCGGCTCGATCTCGTCGCAGGCGGCCAACAGCGCGCCGGCGATGATCGCCTCGGGGGCGTTGTCGCCGCCCATGGCGTCAACGGCTATACGGATCGGCCTGGACATTTCCTACTTTCCGCCTCAATCACCTCAGGCGGAAGATAACGATGCGCGCTCGGCGCCGAACGGTTAGGGCGCGTCGACCCGCAGCGGCTCGACCTCGCGGCCACGGTAATGCTTACAGGTCGGGCACATGTGGTGAGGGCGCTTGGGCTGATGGCAGACCGGGCAGACGTTCGGGCGCGGCGCTTCGAGCGCCTGATGAGTGCGGCGCTTATCGCGTCTGGTCTTCGATGTTTTTCGCTTTGGGACAGCCATAACCGGCCGCGTAGTGTACACGCCGACGAAGCTTCGAGCGCGGTCTCTTCGCTCGGGAAGTCGGCCGTACCGTCGGAATCTGCCTGCTCCAAACGGTGGACGGGACCAGCTCGCCTTCCGAGATCAGTGGATGCGATCTCCTCACCGCCGCTCAATATCTCAGCGAATAGCGCCCCTTGAGCGAGGCGAAATTGAGAAACAACATGACGAGAATGGCCGGCCCGATCAGCCAACGCACGCCACGACTGATGTAAATCGCAATGCGAGCGACGTGAAAGCGCAGGCGGGGTGGGCCGTCGCCGCTTTCGAGACCCCTGCTGTGCAGAAGGTGAGCGCGCTCTCCCTGTCGGAACTCGGCCTCCGAGAGCATCGTCCCAACGGTCGAGAAGAGAGCTGCCAAGGCGATCAGAAGGAGTGGATATAGAAAGCTCCCCTTGTGATAGATGTGCGGGAAGTCGGCGATCAGGGCCGCGAGCGCGACGGCCGAGGCAAGCGCAGCGATAAGCGACAGGTAGCACTCCCACCAGGCGGGGGCGCGCAGATGCACTTCCGCGGGCTCGGCCGCCGAGCCGACGCGGCCGTAAGCGCTCGCGCGTCGTTCCAGCTGTTCGGCGCTGCGGCCCGTGAGCCGACCGAAGACCTCCTTCAGGGCCGCCAGCTCGACGCGCGCGCTCTCGTCGCCCGCGGCGAGACGCTCGCTGGCCGAGTTGCAGCGCACGTTGTAGGTGTGCTCGATCTCGGACAAGGTCGCGCTTGCCGGTAGGCCCAGATAGGCGAGGATCTCGTCCCGGTCGGACATCTCCTGCTGAGTTTAGGAGACCCGCAGGATTCCGCTACCAGGGCCGGGCTCGCCCGTTGCTTCAACTGAGCGGAATGACGAGCTCGGTGATCAGCTCGTCGGGATTCACGACGTTGACCATGCTGCGCAGAAAGCGGTCGTAAGGCACCGTCTTGGGCCGGGGCCGCTCGCCCTTGGCCAGCGAGTCGTTCAGCTCGAGCCAGGCTTCGGGAAGTTGCTCATAGGACCCGTGCAGAAGGCCGACGAGCGCACTACCGCCGCCGAGCTCTATCACCTTCATGCCCTCGGCGGGCTCGAGCTGGCCCTCGAAGGGAATCGCCGCGACGGCGGCGATCCGGCCCGGCAGCGTCTTGCGCTTCGGGTGCATACAGATGCCCGGGCCCGTGAAGACGGCGCCGGCCTCGGTAAGCACCTCGCCGATACGTCCAAAGGCGGAGGAGAGATCGGCGTCAAAACGCTCGGACGAGGTCGTCAGCTCGATCGCGAGCACCCGTTCGGGCTCCAGCTCTCGCCGCTCGATGCCCAAATCCATGGCCCCTCCGTTCTCTCGAATGCTATCGAGCCGTCTACGTGATCATCGGCAGTAGCCCAGGCGCGATTGAGGGTCTATCTCGCCACGGAAGCTAGAGCTTGTCGCGCAGCTGCTCGAGGACCGACCAGCGCGGGTCGACGATCTCCTCGGAGTGCGTATGCGGCTCGAGATTTAGGTCGCGCCCGCACTGCGGGCAAAGCCCGGCGCAATCCGGGCGGCAGAGGATGGTCTCGGGCAGCGCCAGCGCGGCGGCGTCGCGAGCCCAGGCCGAGAGATCGAGCAGGTCGCCTTCGAGATAGGGCGTGCGCAACTCTTCGTCGGCTGCGGGGTCGGCATCCTGGTACTCGTCGGCGACGATCTTCTCGCGGAACTCGGCCTCGCCCAGGCAGCGATAGCAGGGCCCGACCATCCGGCACTCGAAGCGCAGGCGAAAGAGGGTGCCGCCCGAGGCGCGGTCGATCGTCAGGTTGGCCGTGACAGTCGGCGGCAGCGGCTCGTAGCTCTGGCCGCCGTAGACAAGCGGCTCGAGCTCGATCTCGACCGCCTCGCGGTGCTCCTCGCCCGACCGCAGGCGGAGCCGCCTAAGGTCGTAGGTGGTCATACGCTCAGGGTAGCAGCGGGCCGAGCCGGTACCTGCTCGGCCCGCCGCCGCGCAGGCGAAGACGACCTGGCCTGAGCCGAGCCGCTAACCAACATCAAGCGCGACTACTGGTAGCTGTCGGGGTCGTCGAGCGGGCCGATGCCGGCGACGACCGATTCCTGCGAGCGCTCGTGCAGGCGCTCGCGACCGCGCTTGACCGCGGTGAGGAACTTGTCGAGGTTGACCTCGAGCGTGGAGAGAATCGAGTCGGCCCAGTCTTCCATCTCGAGCCTGGTCTGACGCGCCTGGCGGCGGGCTTCCTCGACGATCTCCGTGGCCTGGTGCTCGGCCAGCTTCACGATCTCGGTCTGCGAAGCCTGCGTAATCGCCTGCTCGCGCGCCTCGCCGGTAATGCGATCCGACTCGCGGTTGGCCTCGGCGAGCATGTCCTGGCGCTCCTTGACGATCCAACGCGCCCGCTTCAGCTCCTCCGGGATCGTTGCGCGCATCTGATCGAGGACGTCGTAGATCTCCTCGCGGTCGATGCGCACCTGGTCGGTCAGGGGCACCTGCTTGGCGTTGTGTACTAGATCGTCGAGCTTGTCAATGAGGACGAGAATGTCCATGGTTATCCGTCTCCGAGAAGTCTACTCGCGCGCTGATTGCTGGGTCTCTTCCTGCGTTCCTGCGCGGGCGCCGATCTCCTTCCTGGCGATCGATCGTCGGCTCGTTGCTTCCCCGCGGGGGCGTCACAAGAACCATCTCAGTCCTCCTTCGCTCCGCCGTTGCCGAAGATCTCGTGGCAGCGCTTGGCCACGGCCGGCGGCACGAACTCGGAGACGTCGCCGCCGAAGGAGGCCAGCTCCTTGACGCCGCTGGAGGACACGAAACTGTAATTGGGGTCGGCCATCACGTAGACGGTCTCGAGCTCGGGCGCGATCGTTCGGTTGAGATGGCCCATCTGGAACTCCCACTCGAAATCGGAGATGGCGCGAAGTCCCTTCACCATCGTGCGCGCACCGCAGCGCTTGGCGAAGTTCACGACCAGATCGCTGAAGGCCTCGACGACGATGTTCTCGGCGCCGTCGAGCGCCTGCTCGAGAAAGGCGATTCGCTCCTCGACCGTGAAGGTCGGCTGCTTGTGATGGGGCTCGACGATGACGCCCACGACGATGTGATCGAAGACCGCCGCGGCGCGGTGGATGATGTCCAGATGACCGTTGGTCACCGGGTCGTAGCTGCCGGGACAGATCGCGGTGATGGGGTGCGTCGAGCTCACGAGTCTCCTCCGTCGTAGACGCCGTCATAGACGGTTAGGCGCGCCGAGCCGTAGCGGCGAGAGGTGCGCAGCGCGAGCGGCAGATCGGGCTCGAGGCGGCTTTCGGTCTCGACCACGACGACGCCGCCCGACGCGAGCAGCCGGGGAAGGTAGATGGCGAGTGTCTTTTCCAACTGTCTGTATTCCTCGTAGGGCGGATCGACCAGGATCAGATCGTATCGCCTAGCCGCCGCCACATCGGCAGAGAGCGCGCGGCGCGCGTCGGCGCGAACGAGCTCGGCGCCGCTCAGCTCGAGCTTGGCCAGGTTGCGCTCGATCACGCGGCAGGCCTCGCGGTCGGACTCGACGAAGACGGCGCGCGCCGCGCCGCGGGAGAGCGCCTCGAGCCCCATCGCGCCCGAGCCGGCGAAGAGGTCGAGCACCGTGGCGTCGTCCACGGGGCCGATCAGACGGAAGGCCGCCTCGCGCACGCGATCGCCCGTGGGCCTGGTCGAGCGTCCCTTGGGAGCGAAGATCCGCGCCCCTTTTCGATCGCCGGCGATGATGCGCATGCCCCTATCTTCGCCGAGCGCGGGCGCCGAGGCGTAACCAGCCGGCGCCGTACCGGGTACCGGCGCAAGCGACGAGGCCGTCCATCCGGACTTGGCGAGGTAGTGCGCTGGAATCTCCCTGTGAGGTCGAGGATAATCCGATCTGCCTGAGACTGACACCTGACCGTTTTCCTAGCCCACGCCACCGGAGGT
>Ga0182017_10000130_pt1 | contig 56743 bp, 51 predicted proteins | sample 712E3DmetaG_FD_120492 | JGI IMG/M metagenome (GOLD analysis project Ga0182017, IMG submission 120492) | Permafrost microbial communities from Stordalen Mire, Sweden - 712E3D metaG | ecosystem: Environmental > Terrestrial > Soil > Wetlands > Permafrost | place: Sweden: Stordalen | collected... | reverse complement strand
GGTGAAGCGGTATCCCAAGGAATTCGCGAGGAATAGCCGCGTTGGGATCGGTGAAAGTCGCGGCCCAGGGCAAATGATGCACCGGCACGCGCCCGAAACAACAGCCATTCATCCAGCAACCGACCCTTCCAAACGCTTGCCAGACAGGTATGATGACGCACACATAATCGAGCAATCGCACAAAGTCCAATTTCAAGGCTCGGCCATAGCAGTAAATACCCAACCAAACCCCGGCCACAAAACCGAACACGGAGAATCCGGTGTTGATTCCAAACAGTATCCTCCAAAAAGACGGTGAACTAAACGGCACCTCCAACAGCATATGCATTAGACGCGCGCCGATGAAACCGGAGGCAACGATGGTATTGACGAGCAGCCAGAAATCCTCACTCCTGCGCAGGCCCATCCTTTTGTCCAACGTCTTAAGTAAACAGAAGAACAGGATCCCGCCCAGAGCGATTAAGACATTATAACTGCGCAACTGGAAAAGGCCGATTTTCAAAAGAACCGGATGCATTTAATTCTTCTTGTATGAACCTATCAGTTAACGGTTACGCCTGTAAACCAGGCCCTACATGCTGTCAAGCGCGGTAATTCGGTCGTTGCTCATCGTGGTTCTTCTCGCTAGGCTGGCACGCCGTGCAGAGCAAGTTCTATAGCCCAGACCAACATCGCGCAGAAAATGTCCGTGTTCTCTTCGCGACGATCAGCCGCCGTTACGATCTGATCAACAATCTGATGAGTCTTGGCCTGCACCGTCATTGGAAACAGCGGTTGGTGGAGATGGCGGAAGGCAAAAGCAAAGGCGAAGGGCGAAGGGCGAAAGGCGGAGGAGGACAACAGAAGCTGGTGCTCGATTTGTGTTGCGGGACGGGCGACATCGCGATGATGTTTGCGCGGCAGAATCCGCAGACGCACGTTGTCGGCGTAGATTTCACGCCGGAGATGCTGCAAGTAGCCAGCGCACGCGCCCCCCAGCACTCCACTTCATGGGTTCAAGCCGACGCGTTGCGACTGCCGTTTCCCGGCGATACTTTCGATGTGGTCAGCGTCGGCTACGGCCTGCGCAACCTGGCCGATCTGAGTGAGGGATTGCGCGAGATTCTGCGGGTGTTGCGACCCGGCGGGAAACTTCTGTCGCTTGATTTTGGCAAACCCGAGTCGCGCCTATGGCGCGCCGTTTACTTTGGTTACCTACGCGTTGTGCCACCGGCACTGAGCCGGCTGTTCTGCGACGACGCCGACACGCATGCCTACATTGTCCCGTCGCTCCAGAACTGTCCAAACCAGCGCGAGTTGAAGACACTAATGGAACAATGCCGTTACGCCGACTGCGGTTTCGAGGAATTCTGTGGCGGAGCCATGGCGATAAATTTCGGCATCAAAACACGCTGAAGCTGTGGTATGGTACGCGTGCCTGCCGAAACGGAGGGGTGGCAGAGTGGTCGAATGCGGCGGTCTTGAAAACCGTTAGTCTCGCAAGGGACTCGGGGGTTCGAATCCCTCCCCCTCCGCCAATTTCTTGATATCGCGTATTACTTTTATGTGCTGAGCAGCCTTACCCGTGACCGACTGTAGCGGCCGCGTTTCCCGCGTGAGCGGAATCACGCACAAAAAATCTGGCATTGGGGAGCGAATCGAAGTAAAAGCGGATTGAGCGGCTAATGAAAGGCGGCGTCATGAGCAAGTCAGCGAAGCTGGAGATCGACGGTAAAACATACGAATTGCCCGTTGTCGAGGGCACGGAAAACGAGCGCGGGATCGATATCTCGGAGCTGCGTAAAGAAACAGGTTGCGTCACGCTGGATGACGGCTACGCCAACACCGGCTCGTGCAAGAGCGCGGTTTCGTTCATCGACGGCGAAAAGGGCATTCTGCGGTACCGCGGCATTCCGATCGAGGAACTGGCGGAGAAATCGTCGTTCATCGAGACGGCCTACCTGTTGATCTACGGGCATCTGCCGACCCGGCCTGAGCTGCGCCGGTTCTCGGAACTGCTGACGCAGAACGAGATGCTGCACGAGGACATGAAGTTCCATTTCGAGGGTTTTCCGCCGAACGCGCATCCGATGGCGATCCTGTCGTCGATGATCAATGCGGCGAGCTGTTTCCATCCGCGGTTGATGGACGGATACAAGCCGGACGTCTTTGATTTACAGGCGGCGCGGTTGATCTCTAAGGTGCGAACCATCGCGGCGTTTGCCTACCGCAAATCGCGCGGGCTGCCGATCATTTATCCGAAGCCGGTTTACAAATACACGGCGAACTTCCTTCACATGATGTTTAGCGAGCCGTACGTGGACTACGACTTGAAACCTGAAGTGGTGAAGGCGCTCGACCTGATTTTCCTGTTGCACGCCGACCACGAGCAGAACTGTTCAACCTCGACTGTGCGGATGATTGCCAGCAGCCGCGCCAATCTGTTCGCCTGTGCGGCGGGCGGCGTGTGCGCGTTGTGGGGGCCGCTGCACGGCGGCGCGAACCAGGCGGTCATCGAGATGCTGCAGGCTATCCACGATGCGGGTGATGACGGCTCGAAGTTCATCACCGCAGCCAAAGACAAGAACAGCGGCAAACGCCTGATGGGATTCGGTCACCGGGTTTACAAGAACCATGACCCGCGCGCCAAGATCATCAAGGCGCAGTCCGACACGATTCTCGAGTCGCTGAACATCCATGACCCGTTGCTCGATATTGCCAAGAAACTGGAGGATGTTGCGTTGCGCGATCCGTACTTTATCGAGCGCAAGCTGTACCCGAACGTGGATTTCTACAGCGGCATCATCATGCGGGCCATCGGTATCCCGGTTGAGATGTTTACGGTCATCTTTGCCATCGGTCGTATGCCGGGCTGGATTGCCAATTACAAGGAAGTGCTGGACAGTACCGACAACCGCATCTACCGTCCGCGGCAAATCTACACCGGCCCGACTCTCCAACACTACGCGCCATTGGCCGAGCGCGAAAAGAAGTGACGCGTGGCAGCATACGGAGCGGAGAGACGACTAAGAGCGTCTGACGAGGCTTGGTTTTGTAGCCACGTCGCTCTGTCGGCGTGGGGCAGAAGACACGCCGCAGATCAGGTTGTCGCGGCGACAGAGCGCCGCGGCTACATCCGGCTAAAAAACTCCTATCGGCGCCGGCGCGGAGCGAAGCTGTACCCGCCGGTAGCGGTCCGGCCGGTATGCATGGTGCGGGGGCTGGTTGAAAGCGATTCCTCGTTGAACATCGCAGTAGCTCTGTAGGCGAAATTATCGAGTTTGAGCCGCGGCACGTGTTTGCCAAGAAAACGTTCGATGGCGCGGACATGATCGAGTTCCTCGACGGTCACCAGCGTGAACGCATCGCCGACTTTCAGCGCGCGCCCCGTGCGACCGATGCGGTGGACGTAATCCTCAGGATGTTGTGGCACATCGTAATTGATGACGTGGCTGATGCCTTCGACGTCAATCCCGCGCGCGGCGATATCGGTGGCGACCATCAGTTCGTACTTGCCTGATTTGAATCCGGCCAACGCCTCGACGCGCTCGCGCTGTGTGCGATTGGAGTGGAGCACCGCCACGGAGTGGTTCGCGGTCTTAAGTCTCCGGGCGATCTTGTCGGCGCCATGTTTAGTGCGTGAAAATATCAACACGCTGTCGAAATCGGTCTGTTTCAGCAATTCCAGCAGCAGGTCGAACTTCTGATTGCTGGACACTGGATAGAATGCATGGGTCACCGTCGCGGCCGGGGAACGCCGTTCTCCGATCTCGATCGACACCGGATTATGCAGGACCCACGAGGCGAGCCGTTCAATCTCGGACGGGATGGTGGCGGAGAACAACAACGTCTGGCGCTGTTTCGGGCAGCGCTCGACGATTTTGCGCACGTCAGGCAGAAACCCCATGTCGAGCATCCGGTCCACTTCATCAAGCACGAGGAACTGGATGTCGCGCAGATGCAGCGAACCCTGGCCGAGCAGATCCAGCAAACGCCCCGGCGTGGCGACGACGATGTCCACGCCGTGCTGGAGCGCGGATTTCTGGTTGCCATAGCCGACGCCGCCGTAGATCACCACGGGCTGGAGGTTGGTGAACCGCCCATAATCGCGGAACGCTGTCTCGACTTGCGCCGCCAGTTCGCGGGTCGGCTCGAGCACGAGACAACGGCATTTGCCACGTGTTTTCAGCAGCGTGAGGATTGGCAACGCAAACGCGGCGGTCTTGCCCGTGCCTGTTTGCGCCGAGCCGATGAGGTCTTTGCCCTCGATCACCAACGGGATGCCCCGCAGTTGAATTGGCATGGGATCAACGAACCCCATCGCAACCGCGCCGCGCACAACCTCATCCGACAATCCCAGCTTCTTGAATGGCATGACTTACAGTGATGCAGTTGCGCTTATTCCACAAGCCTTGATTTCCGTCGCGGCCTCATGGATTCACGCCTTGCATTACCCACTAGACCTGTCATACTGCGTCCGCTTCCCGAGTTGTTGTCTGATTCTCTTTGCCAGGGCCAAAGCCTGTCCTTTGACGCCTGAAGAAACCGTGGCAGGCGTTAAACTGAAAGGAAGACTGCATGGAACAGCTATTGAATGTGGACGGAACGGTTGTCATGGTGTTGCCTGGCACAATGTTTCGTGTCGAGTTGCCCAACAAACATCGGGTGCTGGCTCATATCTCCGGCAGGATGCGCAAACGTTTCATTCGACTGTCCGTCGGCGATCGCGTGAAGATGGAAATGACACCGTACGATATTGATAAAGCGCGGATTGTTTACCGCCTCGCGTAGGCAGCGTCGGCGTCACCCGCAGGACCGCATTCAATAACCCAGGTTGAATGTGTACCGCAGGATGTTCCGGCAACGAACCGAGTCAATGGTCGTCTTGCTGCGCCACCCCTGGCAGACCATTTCCCCGTTAACCTTCTTCTGATGCTCATGAACGCCGGTGGCGAGTTTTTCACTCAAATCAAAATCGCCGCGAACGCATTCGTTGTTGGGACAACTGAACCGGAACACAGACTTGGCGTTGGCGACATTAACCTCGTACTTGATCTGACTGGTTTTGGTGTCGCCTTCGGGGGCGTAATACTCGAGAAGCACCGTCAGCGACTTCAATCTCCGGAACGTGTCGGAAAGAGTGGCTGAGTCCTTGACCCGCTGTCCTTCCTGCTGACGATATTCCGAGCGCGCGCCAATTCGTTGTCGATACATGATATCTCAATTCTGTTTACGGGGTTGTGCGACCTCTGGATCGTATCACGGAAATCCCACGCCGTCCATCACCATAATCCGCACACAATTTGCGACTGAAGCGTGACGACAACGGTGGGCTGCGGTAATATAACCGCCTGATGAGCCCGCGTTCTCGACTCGGCTGGTGCCTGCTGGTGGTGGGCGGGTTGTTCGTCTTTCACGTCCATCTCAAAACGCAGAAAATCTTTCAGAACCCGACCTGGGACGCCCGGGACGGAGTCGGACAGTTTTGGAGCGAGTTCGCGTTTCAATACAGGTTCGCACAGTTCTTCGCCGAGCATCCGGTACGGGATTGGGGACAGTTGGCGCACGACCGCGCCGTACAGTATCCAGACACGATTGACGACTGGTCGGAGTTCACCGTGGCGATGGAGGTGCCAGTCGGGGTGTTGTATCGGTGGGTTCAGCCGGCGATGCCATTTCATGTGTTCATCGTTTGGTACGATTGTCTCGTCTCCAGCTTGTCGCTGTTCGCGATCTTCTTTCTCGCGCGGGCATTGTGGCGGAGCAACGTGTCGGGCGTGCTGGCCGCTGCTTTCTATGCGACGCTGTATCCGAGTTACGGGCGGACAGTGAAGAACCTGTTTTTGCGGGAGGATTTTGCGATCCCGCTGATCCTGCTGGCGCTGTTTCTCACGGTGCAGGCGATGCAGGATAGGTCAGGCGTCTCGCCTGACCATGCAGTTGGAATGGACAGGCGGGACGCCTGTCCCGCTTGCCAGGTTTTGGCCGCGCTGGCCTGGCTGGCGGCGCTGGCAAGTTGGCATCTGACGCAGTTTGTGCTGGCAGTAGGTATCGGCGCGGCGGTGTTGGTGTGGCTCTTTGAAAGGCGAAAGTCGGAAGGCGAAGGGCGGAAATTAGAAGACGGGGGAATGAAGTGGTTTGTGCTGACGCTGACGGTCGGCGGATTCCTCATCCCTGTCCTCCGCGTGAAACAGTTTTATTTATCGCCGATGATGTGCGCGTTGTACGCGCTGGCGTTGGCATCGTGGATTGGTGGCGGACGCAAGAAATCGCTCGCAGTATTTCTCGGTTCATCGGTGGTATTGGTCGGGATCAGTCTGCTTTTGCGGAAGTCTTATGGGGAATATGCGCATGTCTATCAGCTTTTCTTTTACAAACTGCGGTTTCTCGGTGTGAAGCCGGAGAATCCTGCGGCGTTGCCGTGGGATGCGCGATGTTTGTGGGAGGGGGCGTTTAACACGGCAGGATGGAGCGAGTTTTGGCGCAGTCTGCAATGGACCGGACCACTCGCACTCGCGGCGCTCGCGTTAATGGCTAAGGACGAAGGACGAAGGAAGGGCGCGGGCACGATCTTCATGGTATTCACGGTGCTGCTTGCGTTGCTGGCGTGGATGGTGGTGCGGTATTTTACGTTCCTCGGGTTTGCGGCAGCGGTACTGGCGGCGGGACTCGCCACGCGGCGGATGTGGTGGAAAGCTGTGCTGGTCCTGGCAGCGGTCTCGCAGTTGGTGGTGTTGAACTTCAGCCCGCTCTCCCGCGCGCCAGTAGTGCCGGCCGACTACAAACCGGTCGTTCACTGGTTGAACGACAACACGCCGACCAACGCCGTGGTGCTGGCGAGCATCTCGGAGTCGCCGGTGTTTCTGGCATACACAGGCCGGCCAATCATTCTGCATTCGAAATTCGAGAACCCGGAGATTCGCGAGCGGTATCGGGAATTCCTGGAGGCAATCTACTCCGATGAGGATCGGTTCTTCGCTTTCGCCACGAAATACGGGGCGGATTATTTTGTCTGCGACGGTGCGAGTTTCATGATGGCGACAACAGAATCGCGCCGGTACAAGGCGAATCGGCTGGGACCGCTGGATGCGAACTGCGCGGCGATGTTATTTGTCAAGGCGCCGCAGCAGCTTCGGCATTTCGAGCGGGAGTTTGCGACCGAGCGGTTCACCGTGTTCCGCGTGCGCCGCTAGGCGGCAGGCGGGTTTGACATTGGCTGAGGCGGCCACTATTCTGGAACGGATCTCGTAATTGGAAATCTCATGAGCAAAACCAATAAACCCATCTCCATTGTCACCGGCGGCGCCGGCTTCATCGGCTCGCACCTTTGCGACCGTCTGCTTGCCGCCGGCCATCGCGTCGTTGCCATAGACAACCTCATCACCGGCAGCACCGACAACATCGCCCATCTTGCCGGAAACCAGAACTTCACGTTCATCCATCATAACGTCACCGATTGCATCTACCTCGCCGGGCCGGCAAACTACGTTTTCCATTTTGCATCTCCAGCCAGCCCAATCGATTACTTGCAGCTGCCAATCCAAACCCTCAAGGTCGGCTCGCTCGGCACTCACAACGCACTCGGTCTAGCCAAGGAAAAAGGCGCGACGTTCGTGCTGGCCTCGACCTCTGAAGTATACGGCGATCCGCTTCAACATCCGCAGACCGAAGCCTACTGGGGCAACGTCAATCCCATCGGTCCGCGCGGCGTGTACGACGAAGCCAAGAGATTTGCCGAGGCCATCACCATGGCTTACCACCGAGTTCACAAGCTCAACACCAAGATTGCCCGCATCTTCAACACTTACGGGCCGCGGATGCGGCTGCGCGACGGACGTGTCGTGCCCGCGTTCATTGGTCAGGCGTTGACAGACGCGCCACTGACGGTGTTCGGCAACGGCGCGCAGACCCGCAGTTTTTGTTACGTTAGCGATCTTATCGAAGGCATCTACCGGCTCTCGCAGTCCGATCATCAAGGACCGGTCAACATCGGCAACCCGGCGGAGTTCACGATCCTCAAGTTTGCCGAACTGATTTGTCGTTTGACCGGCAGTAAAAGCAGCATTACCAACGAACCGCTGCCCGAGGACGACCCGAAACAGCGCCGGCCTGATATCACACTCGCCAAGAAACTCCTAGGTTGGGAACCGAAGGTGGATTTGGAAACCGGCCTGCGGAAAACGATCGATTATTTCCGCGACAAGGTCTGAACGCCTCACCGCTCGGGCCGTATCCAACACGACGCCGCCACCACTGCGGCCAGAATTGCTCCTATCGAACTCCAGGGCGAGTAGGACAGCGTCCAACGCCAAATCAGTGCTGCCGCGATGAAAGCCGCGACCGATCCGGCGAGGAACCGGAACGTGCGCCGCTCCTCCCGCAAAGCGCCGCGGAGCTGGCCGATCTTCTCTCTTGTCAGCGGTAGTCGTTGCGCGGCGAGCGCTTCGAGCGACGGCATGTCCACCGCAGTTGCCGAGAATTGCTGAATCAACTGGCGTGCGTGATCGGCGTCGGGTTCGCGGACAAAGATGCTGTAGATCTTGTTTTTGCCAACCATCCATTCCACGGCGTCATAAGGCGGGACGCTCGGCGGAAGACGCATTGCCACTTCAATCCCGTTGTCCTGCAAATGCGCCACAAGCAGGTTGCCCTCCATCTCATTGCCGGCCTTGTGGACCTGCACAAGTTTCGCAGCAGCCAATGTTGGTGGCACATCCATGATTGCAGTATAAGCCCGTTTCGTCGTCGCGTCAGTCATCGCGACTGAAAACCGCATTACGCCGCAAAGAGGTCACACTTTCTCGATTTCATCGCGGACCTGGTTGACCAATTCGTCGAGATAGAACGGTTTCAAGATGCAGCCGCGCAGACCCTTGTCGAGCAGGCTCGACGCGACATGATCCTCGCAACCCGTCAACAGTATGACCCGCACATCCGGGTTGATCTGCTGCAGGCAGTCGAAGGCCAAGTCGCCCGTCATTTCGGGCATCAGGTAATCCAGCAACACGAGATCGATCTCGCGCCAGTGGTGTTCGTAAAGTTCCAGACCAGCTACCGGGCTGGTTGCCGCATACACCTTGAAACCAGCTTCTTCAAGGACCTGCTGTATGATCTTTAGCATCTCAGGCTCGTCTTCTATGACAAGTACCTGTCCGGGCGGGTTGTCGCTCTTGGAGTCCATGACTCAACGCTTGCTGCTCAGCTCACATCAACATATCATGCCACGGGGCCAAAGGGAAATGGGAAACAGGTTTCAAGACAAAGTCGCCGTCGTCACGGGTGCGTCCACGGGAATTGGGCGTGAAACCGCGCTGGCGTTTGCCCGCGACGGAGCGCGCGTCGCGCTCGCCGCGCGCCACGAGGCGAAGTTACGCGAGCTGGCGGGGGCTGACCCCGCGCTGCGCGATCGATTTCTCATCGTGCCAACCGACGTGACGCAGGACGCCGATGTGAAACGGCTCGTCGAGGCGACAATAGCGAAGTGGGGCCGCGTTGACATCCTGGTGAACAATGCCGGCTTCGGCATGCGCGCCACAGTTGAGGATACGCAGTTCGCCGATGCGGAACGATTGATGGACACGAATTTCTTCGGCGTGTTGCGTTGCACGCAGGCTGTGTTACCGCAAATGAAGCAGCAGACACCCGACCGCGACGGCGTGCGCGGCCAAATCGTTAACGTCGGCAGCGTTCTGAGCGTGCTGGCTACGCCGCGGAACAGCGTTTACAGCGCCAGCAAGTTCGCCGTGCGGGCGTTCAGTGACGCGCTACGCATTGAGCTGCGGGGTGCGGGCGTAGAAGTCATTCTCATCATGCCCGGCTACACTGATACGCCATTTTTCGAGAACCAAGTCCGCTATGGCGGCCCGGTCCGCGTCGGGCCGCTGAAAGGCGCTTTGCCGGACACTGTTGCCAGGGCGATCCTGAATGCCTGTGCTCGACACAAACGCGAGGTCGCGCTCACTATCCCGGGAAAATTTGGCGTCTGGATGAAACGCTGGTTCCCGCGTCTGCTCGATTGGACGCTGGGCCGCGGCTGGTGAATCTTGGCTTTGGATGGTCGGGTTCGCCGATCGGCTCTGAGGGAGCCAAGTTCTCCAAACGCGAACAAACTGAGATTCGTCTTGCCTTTAGAACCGCGTGAGAAGCAAATGTTCATTTATGAAGTTACAACCGATCATGATGGGGATCATTGTTCTGCTGCTGCTTGGTTGCGCGACGCCAGAGCGAAAAGCCGCAGAACAGCGGTTGCGTTACACCGTGGCGAAAAACTTGTTCGAGCAAGCCGCGAACCGGTACGACTCGCCATCAGCCGATCTGCAGGGCGCCGAGAAGATGAGGCTGCTCGACCTCGCGGCAGCGGGTTACGAGGAAGTGCTGAAGAAGTATCCTGACCAAAAGTTCTGGTGTGCGCAATCGTTGCGCAGCCTCGGCAACGTGCGCGCCGCTCAGGGCCGGCTCGACGAGGCCGTCAAGATTTGGGTGCGGGTCGAGAAGGAATACCCACAGCAAGATTGGGAAGTGTTGCTGGCGTGGAAATCAGCGGCCGACAAGCTCTGGGACGCCAACCGTCAGGATGAGGCACGAGAGTTCTACCGCAAGATTGTCGGGCAATTTGACACCGGCGACGAGCCAACCCAAATCAAACAGATCGTCCAAGTCGCGAAATCCCGGCTCGTCGGCGACTAACCTCATGCTTCACGCAGTCTCTCTCCGCGCGTGACGAAGAGAGAATTGGAGTGAAGCGATAACCTCGAACGGAGTTCCGATTACTTCGCCGCTGTCTGTTTGAGACGGATGGTCATCCGTTTGTGGCCGCGGCCTTGCTCGCCGGGTTCCTCGCCTTCGCTGATGGCTTCAATTTCCATGTCGTTGACGAAATGCTGGTGGATGAGCCGGCGGTCGAACGCGTTGAACGGTCCGAAGTGCAATGGCTCGCCCCAGCGGCGCACCTTGTCGGCTGCCTCGCTGACTTTTTGGAGCATCTCGTCGTGCTGGCGCTGATGATAGTTCTCGCAGTCAACTATCACACGCGGCGCTGCCGGGTCGGCGCGCTGGAGCATGCGGTTCAACAGGAACTGCAACTGGCTCAGCGCCTGGCCTTGTTTGCCGATGAGACGGCCGGCTTCTTCCGTGCGAATCTGCAGAAAGATCGAGCCATCCTGTGTCGTCTGTTCGACGCTGGCCTGTAATTCCAGTCCATCAAGCATCTTCTGGAGTGTGTCTTTTGGGTCCAACGGGTTTGCTGCGGGAGTTGCGGCAGATGCGACTATCGGTTGATTTTCCATATCAGGCTCCTGTGTTGGTCAGGCGTTCGGCTTGCGGTTCCCCGCGTCCGCGGGGCGACCCCGAAAGCCATAATGGCATCGGGGAGGCAAGCTGCGACGCCTGTAAGTCCAGTTTGTTTGTATTACCTTACCAATTCCTATTTCGTTTTTCCAGCGGGCGCGATAGCGACCGTATTGCTTGGCTCGCGCAGACTCCACCACTGCTGCGCAACGGACAACAGTTGCTGCACTGTCCAGTACAAGACAAGACCCGACGACGTGCTGTAGAAGAAAAACAGCATCATAAGCGGCATGAAAGCCATCATTTTCTGCTGTTGGGAGTCGCCCGTTTGAGGGGTGAGTTTCATTTGCCAGACCGATGCAGCCGTCATGGCCAGCGGCAGCGGGTTGAATGGGAAACCCGCGACATGGAAGATTGTGTCAGGCAGCGAGAGATCTTTTATCCAGAGGAACGGCGCGCCGCGCAATTCGATGGCGCTGCGCAGCATCGCGAACAGCCCGAAGAAGACCGGAATCTGCACAAGCATCGGCAGGCAACCGGCAAACGGGTTGATCTTGTGTTCCTTGTACAGGCGCATCGTTTCCTGGTTCAACCGTTGCGGGTCGTCCTTGTATTTCTCCTTGAGCTTGGCAACAAGCGGCTGGAACTTCTGCATCTCTTTCATCGACCTGATGCTCTTGGCCTGAATCGGCCAGAACAGCAGTTTGATGATCACTGTGATGATGATGATCGCTACGCCGTAGTTCGGGATTATCTGGTAGAAGAATTTCATGCTCTTCAGCAGGATCACGCTGAAGAATCCCCAGAACCCGAAGTTCAACACTTCTTCCTGTCCCTGACCCAGCGTAGCGAGCCGGTCCAATTCCTTCGGTCCGGCATAATAACGGAACTCGTAGCGTTCCACGCCGGCGGTGGACACGGTGCTGGTGGGCAATGTAGCCCATGCTGTCACGCCTTGCGGCGTGACCTTCGATTCCCAAAAGGCCGGCTTGGGCGCCGGTCCGCGTTCAAACCCGACAGCCAATGTATTGGTGGTCGGCGTCAGGATCATCGTGAAGAACTGGTTCTTCACGTCAACCCAGCGCGCGGACAGAACTTCGTTGGTTTCCTTCAGGCTCAACACCTTGCTGCGGAAGATGAAGAATCCCTGCGTGTCCCAAAGCGATTGCGCGCGGCATTTCACCCCGACCATCGTGTCCATGCCGAGGAAGTCCGGCACCTCTTTTCCGCCGACGGGCGTGGCCGTGCCGACGACGACATCAATGGCGCGCTGCGTGCCCGGTGACGCGGGTCGCGCCACCTCGATACTGCCGTTCACCACGTAATCGTCAGAGAGCGCCAACGTCTTCGTTACCGTGACGCCCGCGAGAGATTTGGCAGTCATCTCGATTGTGCGGGCGTCCTTCTGCTGCAATTGATACGCGCCACCGCTGTCCAGACCCGGCAATCCTCTCAGCGCCAGCGCCGGGACAAAATTCGTGCCGTTGAGCACGACGTGGCCGTGCACGCCGGCATTGTACTTGAGGAGTTCGACGCTACGAATGCCGCCGCCCCAACTCGTGACCTCGACGTGGACGAAGTTGTTGCTGAGCACCTTGATCTGTTCGGTTGGACGCGGTTGTTCAGGTTCAGCCTTGATGGTTTCGACGGCAACATTCGTCGTCGCAGCAGCGGTGGTCGTGCCAATCTGTTGCTGGGCAGCCTGTGCTGTCGGCGCGTTCGTGGCGAGCATGGCGACCGGCGGACGCAATGGCTTCTTCTTTGGCGGATACATCTGTTCCACCACACGTTGCCACACGAACAGCGCCAGCAGGCAGCCGATCACCACATATATTGTCTTCTTGTCCATCATAGCTCGGGAACCGGGTCAAAACCGCCAACGTGAAATGGGTGACACCTCGTCAATCGCCGCACGGCGAGCCACAGGCCGCGCGCCGCGCCGTGGCGTTCGATGGCCTCGCGCGCGTAGCAGGAGCAACTCGGATGAAAACGGCAGCACCTGCCGCCCAGCGGCGGCGCGGGTAGCCACAGCGCCAGTGGTTTGACCAGCGGATATAACCGCAATAACAACAACAATGCTCGTTTTATCACGACACGCTCAACACGCCCGCTACCCCGAAAAGTCGCAGTAATTCGGCTTCGACATCGGTAAGCCGTTTCCCTCGGATACCATAGCGGGCAACCATGACAAGTTGGAAGTTGGGTTTAAGTTTATGTTTGTTCAATCGATACGCCTCGCGGAGCAGTCGGCGCGCGCGATTGCGCTGGACGGCGCCGCCAATCTTGCGGCTCGTCACCACCCCCACCGCTCGGCCTGAGGGCGCAGTCTTGGCCGCCGGTCCGTCCAATAGATAAAGCACGAGCAACCGGCCTTCGACCTTGCGGCCGCGCTCGTAAATCTGGCGGAACTGATGACCATACTGGAGTCGCTCGCTTTTCGGAAATGTGTGAAGCCCATGCAACCCGACCTCCCCGCTGCGTGTCCAGCACATGCGCGCATGTGCCGGGTCACACCTGCGTCAGCCGTTTGCGTCCCTTGCGGCGCCGGGCCCGCAAAATGTTGCGGCCGGACTTTGTCCGCTTCTTCTTCAAATACCCGAAGCGACGTTGCCGCCGCAGTTTCGACGGTTGATAGGTTCGTTTCATTGTACTTATTTCCTTTGCAAAGGGCGCATCATAACAGCCCGCCTCGCTTTGGTCAAGAAACTGCGGAGGACGACGCTGGTGACGTGAACGCCTGCGCGGGTGCCGGCAATTCACTTCAGCATCTTGAGGATTAGCTCGCGGACCGCATCGGCCCAAATCTGGTAGCCTTTGGCGTTGGGGTGCAACGCGTCTGGCATGATGTCTTTGGGCAGCGTGCCGTCGGGTTCGAGGAACTTGTCGCCGATATCCATGTACTTGATCGTCCTACCGCCGTCGTCGAGTTTGGCGATGATGGAATTGATGTGTTTGATCTGGGCGCGCGCCGGGTCGTCGGCTTTTATGCTGCGCGGAAAGATGCCAAGCAACAACAGTTTGGTAGCCGGCGTCTTCGCATGCAGTTCGTCGATGATCGCTTTGATGCCATCCGCGATTTCATCGTCGGAGTTGCTGCCAATATTGTTCGTGCCGATCATCAGGACGGTGAGCTTCGGTTTGATGCCGTCGAGTTCGCCGTTCTGCAGGCGCCAGAGCACGTGTTGCGTGCGGTCGCCGCCGATGCCGAAGTTGGCGGTCTTCAACGGCGCGAACTCCTTGTCCCACACGGCCTTGCCGCTGCCGCGCCAACCGTCCATAATGGAGTCGCCGACGAACAGCAGGTCCACGCCGCCTTTCCTGGCGATGGCAACAAAACCTTCGTGGCGCGCAACCCACTTGGCGTCGCGCGGGACTGGAATGACCGCGCTGTTTTGTTTATCGGCGGCCTGCGCGACGACGATGACCGCGAAAATCAGGGGTGCGACTAACAATGCTCGCTTCATGGAATCTCCTTTGGGTTCTGGTGGTGAAAATACCAATGGTCAGGTGAGGTATCAAGAACTGGTTGCCACAACGGCTGGGGCGCGGTAAAAGTGGCAGCATGAAGCTGGATTTCGATTTTGTCAGGTCGCACGGACTCGGCAACGATTATCTTGTGATGGACTCGGCGCGGCTCGGGTTTGAACTTAATCCCGAGCGCGTACGGTTGATCTGCCATCGCAACCTCGGCGCGGGTTCCGATGGAATTCTGCTGCGGGTTGATCCGCCCAAAGGCGCGGCGGATTTCGCGGTGCGCATTTTTAATCCCGACGGCTCTGAGGCCGAGAAGAGCGGCAACGGATTGCGCATTTTCGCGAAGTTTCTATACGACCACGGTTACACGAAAAAGACGGAGTTCACGATTCACACGCTTGGCGGCATCGCAAACGCGCGACTGATTCTGGATGGTGGTCGCGTGGTAGCCGTGCGAGTGGATATGGGACGCGCCGTCATCGACCGCAAACTTATGAGGCTGGATATCGCCGGCCGGACATTGGACGTCACGTCGCTTTCCGTAGGTAACCCGCATTGCGTTACCATCGTGGACAATCTATCGAAAGTGGACTTGCTCAAACTTGGCCCGCTCATCGAAAACCACAAGGCGTTTCCGAACCGGACAAACGTCCAGTTCGCGCAGGTGCTCGACCGCGCAAATGTCCGCGCGTTGATCTGGGAGCGCGGCGCGGGTCACACGTTGGCGTCCGGGTCGAGTTCATGCGCCGTGGCGGTGGCATGTTTTGACAAAGGATTAGTGGATGGCAAGGTGACAGTACACATGGAAGGCGGCGACTTGACCATCGAGATTGACAAGAACCTTAATCTTGTCATGACCGGGCCTGTGGAGGAAATCTGCGCGGCGACATTCAGTCGGGAGTTGCGTCAGCGGCTAATGCTTGCCGTTGACTAGCGTCTTAAACTCGGACAACTCACGGACCTCAGCGAAATCAGGCTCGGTCCTGGCGAGCGCCTTCAATTTCGGATCGAGCTGCAACGCGTTCTTCAGCAGTTCGAGCGCCTCGTCGGTCCGGTGTTGCTGGGCGCGGTAACATGCCATGTTGAAATGCGCCAGCGCGTCGCGCGGGTTGGCGGCGAAGGCGTGTTGCAGGGTTTCTGCCGCAGCGTCCAGCGACTGGGTCCGACGCCGGATATAGGCGAGATTGATCCAAACATCCACCTCGCGCGGACGCAACTCAGCGAGCCTGGCCAGGCACGGTTCAGCTTCTGGCAATCGGTTCGCCTGCCAGAACGTCGCGGACTTCAGCGCCAACGCCTGTGGCTGGTCCGGAACACGCGCGAGTACCTCATCAACCTCGCGGAGCGCGTCCTCGTACATCCGCAAGTCGAGATAACCCGCCGCGTACTCAATATGCTTTTGCAGTTCTGCGTCCATCCTCGCCTTCATAACTATAGCAGGCTGTCTGCCAATTTGCCACTTTGAGGCATACGAGGCGTCAATCCTCTTTGTTTCCAGCTGGTTTCGTGATATGAAAAACGTCGATACGGCCGTGAAGAAGAAAACCAATTACTCTCTCTGCGGCGATCTGCTGCGCGGCATCCTAGCCAGGGACGGGTGGGTACTGCGCGACGTCACCGACGGCCCTGTTTTCGCGGCGCGAAAAAATGGGCGACGCATCGAATTCTTCTTCAGCGATCAGCCAGTGCGCAAGTTGACGGCAGCATTCCGAACAATCCAGCGGCGGGATCGCGGCCAATTCAAACTTCTCGGAGTCTTGATCGCGCCAACGACCGCTGAAATGCAGCGGCTCAGGAGTGTTGACCTTGCCGGTAGATTTCCGCGGGCATTTTTCGCATCGCTGGAGGAAATTCGCAGAGTTGCCTCTGGCGGTGCTCTTGCGACGCCCGAACGCTCGGGCGGAATGGTATCCTTCCAAGCCGAGGTGATCGCCAACACGCCAATCGGCGGGCGGCAAAGCTCGCTTTATCGGCTGGCGTTCGAGGCACCGGCGTTGCGCGACATTCTGCCGCCACAGTTCATCATGATGGATACTACGCCAACGCGCGCGCCCCTAGGCTCACGCGCGGTTTGCCGCGGCAATGTGCGCGGGGTCATTGATCTGGCGCCGCAACCGCTGCTCAAGCGGCCTTTTGGGGTTTGTCGGGATTTTCATCCGCATTTAGCCACCAACTACGTGAAACATCTTAGTCTGCCGCCGTCGCTGGCGCCTGTGTTGTATCCACCGGCAGCCGACCGCTTCGACATGTTGTACAAGGTCTTGCCCAACGGTATCGGCACACCGCTGATGACAAAGCTGAAACGCGGACAAAAGATCAACATGGTCGGACCGTTGGGGCAACCGTTCGATGCGCGCCGGTTGCGCGCTGAAGGCGTTGAGGAAGTACATGTGATCGGCGGCGGCGTAGGCATGGCGCCACTGATTCTGCTGGTCGAGGCGCTTCGCTATTACGGGTTCCCAGTGAAAGTGTTTCTCGGCATCGCCAGGTTTGAATCGCTCCGCTATCGCGATAAGCTTGCCGCGACTCCTAGGTCGGGGGACGCTTACGTTTACATCGACGATTTACTCGCCGCAGGAGTGAAGGCGGCGGATATTTACATATCTTGCGAAAGCGAGGTTCCTGCCAAAACCGTGCGCGACATTCCCAAGCGAAACCTGTTTCACGGTCTGGTGCCGGAACAGTACCGGAAGTTTCTTGTAGCCGCAGACTTCAGCCTGCGAGGAACCGGGAGCGCATCCATGAAGGGGGCGGCTACAGAACCCAACGAAGGCAACGTCATCGCCTTCACGTGCGGACCTGACCGTATGATGGAGCTGGTGGCGGAGATTGCCCGGCAGGCCGGCGTACGCTTGCAGGTGTTGATCGAGAAACGCATGGCTTGCGGCATCGGCGTCTGCTTCTCATGTGTGCAAAAAGTGCGACGTCCAAACGGCGCAGAAGATTACGCCCAGGTCTGCATGGAAGGCCCATTATTCGACGCGAAGGATATTTTATGGAAGAACGACGACTCGAAACAAACATCGGCAAACTCCTGCTGCGCACCCCGCTGTTGACCGCGTCCGGCACGTCCGGCAGCGCGGACGAACTTGGCGGTTTGCGGCAGAGCAAGGCAACCATTCAGGCGCTGGGCGGTTTCGTCACCAAAGGCGTGACGTTGGAGCCGCGCAAGGGCAACCCGGAACCGCGCGTGATCGAGACCCGGGCCGGCATCCTCAATTCCATTGGCCTGCAAAACAAAGGCGCCGACCGGTTCCTGCGCGATGACCTGCCGAAACTGCGACACTACGGATTGCCGGTTATCGTCAACATCTCAGCCAATACTGTCGAGGAATACGGCCAACTAACCGCCCGTCTTCTGGAAAACGACGGAGGCCAGATTGCCAGCCTCGAAATCAACGTCTCCTGTCCCAACATTAAGGAAGGCGGCGTCCAATTCGGTATCGATCCGTGCTCGGTCGAACGCATCGTCACCGGCGTCAAGGCGGCGATCCCTCGCGGTCGCGGGGTCACGATCATCACCAAGCTCACTCCCAACGTGACAGACATCACCGCACCCGCCAAAGCTGCGATTGCCGGCGGCACGGATGCGCTGTCGGTAATCAACACGCTACGCGGCGTCGCCATAGATATTAAATCCCAGAGACCTTACTTCGCCAACGTCTCTGCCGGTCTTTCCGGCCCGGCCATCAAACCGATCGGCCTGTGCATGGTCTGGGATTGTTACGAGAAAATCCCGGAATGCCGGAGCGGCAAGATTCCCATCATCGGTATCGGCGGGATCTCCACTTGGGAAGACGTCGTCGAATATATTTTAGCCGGCTCCACCGCCGTCGGCGTCGGCACGGCGTGGTTCGTCTATCCCGACATCTTCATCGAAATGCAGAAGGGTTTGATGAAATATCTGACGCAGCGCGATACGACGGTGAGGAAGCTGATCGGCAAGGCGCATGGATAGGCCGTCTGTAGCGGCGGTCTATGACCGCCGAAGTGTGAAGAAAGAACCGTGCAATCACCTTCAAACATGAAGCGCATGGCTGAGGGTCGCAACCCACGATTGTCCCGGCTCAATTGGGTGTTCACATCGGATCCGATCTACTTCGTCACAGCCTGCACAGCCCGACGCCAACGCATACTCGCCGGACCGGACATTTATCATGCATTTCTTGAATTTACACAGCGGGCGACCACGCTGAACGTTTATGTCGGGCGGTATGTCCTGATGCCGGACCACCTGCATCTGTTTGTTGCGTTCGGACCGAAGTCGCAGGGTTTGTCTGACTGGGTGAAATCACTGAAGAACTCACTCTCCAAAACGCTTCGGGCGCAGGGGATCGCCGCTCCCCACTGGCAAAAAGATTTCTTCGACCACATGTTGCGGACAAGAGAATCATATCATCAGAAATGGGATTATGTGGTGCAGAACCCCGTGCGTGCGGGCCTCGTCAAGTCGGCGAAAGACTGGCCGTTTCAGGGAGAAGTTCACGCGTTAGAGACCCGCAGGGCTTAACAGCGATCTGTGCAGCGGCGCCTCCATAGGCGTCAGGGATTCTGGTAAGACTGCGGAGAACGGCGGTCATAGACCGCCGCTACAACCACCCACAATAGCGTCGCCAAATTAGGGGTGATTTGGCATCCTAAGCGGCCAATGACTGAACCGATTACCAATCGCCGATTATGGCAGCAGGCTTGGCCGTTGATTCGAGCCCAGCAACGCGATGCCGTTGTCGGGCTGGTGGTGTCGCTGGCGGTGGTCGGCATCGGGTTGTATCTGCCGTGGCCGATGAAGGTGATCGTGGACTCGATTCTTACCGACAAGACGCCGTTGCCGGGTTGGTTGCCGTCGGACAAGGCGCTGGCGTTGGGGGCGGTATGCGCATTGTTGTTGGCCTTGAACTTTCTGCGGGGCGGACTGAGCGCGTGGAGCACGACCGTGCTGGTGCGGGCTGGGTTGCGGATGACGCACGAGTTGCGGTGCCGGTTGTACGAGCATTTGCAGAAACTGTCGCTGGTCTTCCACGAACAGCGCGCGGTCGGTGATTCGATCTACCGGGTGACATGGGACACGTATTCAATCCAGACGTTGTTCAACGGCGGGCTATTGCCTCTTATCAACGCTGCGGTCACGTTCGTGGCTATGATGGTGATCATGCTGCGGTTCGACGTGATGCTGACGTTGCTGGCGCTAATCGTGGCCCCGGCGCTGGCGTTGACGATCCAGTTTTACAACAAGCGGATCTCGGCGGTGTCCACGGAATATCACGACCGCGAGACCAAGGTCAGCTCGCTTATCCAGGAATCGCTCGCCGCCATCCGCACCATCCAGGCATTTGCGCGCGAGGAAGACGAGATCCGGCGGTTCGATCGCGGCGCGTCGCAAAGCGTGGACGCCAACGTGCGAATGACCAGTGTGCAGGTGATGTCGTCGTTCGTGGTCGGATTGATCACGGCACTTGGCACGGTGGCGATGATCTGGATTGGCGGCGTACGGGTTTTGCAGGGGACACTGACCGTCGGCGAACTTCTGGTGTTCATTGCGTACGTTGGGATGTTGTATGGCCCGATGAGCACGCTCAGCGGGATCGCCGCGGCGGTGCAGGGCGCGCTGACGCCGTTCCGGCGTGTCGTTGAGATTTTGGAAACGAACCCAGCCATCCGCGATTTGCCGGATGCGGAGCCGCTCACGCATTGCGGCGGAGTGGTGAAGTTCGACAACGTATGGTTCGGTTACGACCCGGGAAAGCCGGTGCTCAAAGGTGTGGATTTCGAGGGGCACCCGGGCCAGATGATCGCGCTGGTCGGGCCGAGCGGTGTCGGCAAGACGACGATGCTAAGTTTGTTGCTCCGGTTTTACGAGGCGCAGAAAGGCCGGGTGCTGGTGGACGGCCGGGATACGCGCGAGTTCCAATACCGGACGTTGCGCCAGCAGATTGCCATCGTACCGCAAGAGCCGGTGCTGTTCTCGACCACGGTGCGTGAGAACATCGCTTACGGTCGTCCCGAGGCGAGGCTCGACGAGATTGTCGAGGCAGCCAAACAGGCCGAGGCGCACGATTTCATCGAGGCGATGGCACAAGGTTACGACACACCGATCGGCGAGCGTGGCGTGTTGCTTTCCGGCGGACAACGACAGCGGCTCGCGCTGGCGCGCGCGTTTTTGAAGAATTCTCCGATTCTAATTTTGGACGAGCCAACGGCGTCGCTCGATTCAGAGACCGAGGCGTCGGTGTTGCGCGCGCTTGAACGGTTGCGCAAAGGGCGGACGGTGTTCGTGGTGGCGCATCGGCTCTCGACGGTGCGACAGGCGGACATACTGCTTGTCATTCAGGACGGCCAGATCGTTGAGCGCGGTACGCACAACGAATTGGTCGCGCGTCACGGACGGTATGTGCACCTGGTCGAGTTGCAGTTTGGAGGGGGCGAGACGGCGCATTGAACCAAAGCGCTCCAACGCTCGACTGCTTCGTCACCGATGTTCCCATCGTTATTTCGGAGGACGACGAACTGCTCGTGGTGGACAAGCCCGCCGGCTTGGTCTGTCATTCGGCGTCGCGGGCCGGGCAACCGTCGCTCGCCACGTGGTTGCGCGAGCGCGGCATCGGTACGCCGCGGATGGTGAACCGGCTTGATCGCGAGACGAGCGGGCTGGTAGTGGTGGCGAAGACTGAGCGCGCGGCAAAAGATCTAGGTAAACAAGCGCTGCGACGGGGAGTGGAGAAGGAATACGTGGCGATTTGCTGGGGCGAGTTCGAGCAGGATAGCGGCATCGTGGATCAACCGATTGGATTGACGAAGGATTCCGTGGTGTACACCAAACGCGTGGTGGATGAGGTATTTGGCAAACCGTGCGTGACGGAATTCGCCGTGGAACAACGGTTGACTGGATTCATTAGTGGCACGGGCGTCCCTGCCCGTACGATTGGAGGATGCACAGGCACAGAGGCCTGTGCCACCGTTTATAAGACCACTTCTTCACACCAGGGTTTCACAGTGGTGCGTTTGCGACCGCGCACGGGTCGGGCGCATCAGTTGCGGGTGCACATGGCGTGGCTCGGTCATCCGATTGTCGGCGACAAGGTGTACGGGCCGGACGAAACGCTGTATTTGCAGTTCATCAAGGAAGGCGTGACTGAAGAAATGTTGAGGCGACTGCTATTGCCGCGTCACGCGTTGCACGCGGAACGCGTCGCATTTAAGCATCCGGGCACGGGATTGTCCTGCGAGTTTCGAGCGGAACTGCCTGCCGACATGCAAGAGTTCATGGCGGAGAGATTACCGGTTGCGGTTGGAAACGAACAATGAAATCGGTCCTGCAAAACAAAAACTTTCGTCGGCTGTGGCTCGCCGCGGTGGCGCTGGGACTTGGGGACGCGTTGATGCGGATGGGATTGATCGAGTTCTTCCGCGCAAATGACTACGACGTGGGGACTGAGACGGCGAAAATACTGTTTGCGGTGGCGCTGCCCGGTTTGCTGCTCGGGCCGTTGGCGATCGCGTATCTGGATCGTTGGCAACGGCGCAGCGTATTGATCAGCAGCGACGCGTTGCGGACGGTGACGGTGGTGGTCATTGCGGCGTGGCTATTTCCGGTGGTCACCGGACGCCTGGAGTCGCGCGGATTGATGGCGGTTTACGCGATGATTTTTCTGAATGGCGCGATTGCTACATTTTATTTGCCGGCGCGCAGCGCGCTGCTGCCCAATCTGTTGAACTCCGGGCAGTTGATCAAGGCGAACACGTTGGTGACAGCGACAATCGCGGTGGCGAATATTGGCGGGAGCGGGATCGGCGGATTCGTGGCGGAGAGGATAGGCGTCGAGTGGGCTGTGATGGCGAATGCATTAGCGTACGTGGTGAGCATGGCCCTGGTGTGGACGATCCGTATGGAGCCGCACGCGACGACCAGTGGCGAGCATGCGCATCCGGAAGGCGGCTGGGGCGAATTGAAGACGGGGCTGATGTATTTGTGGGAGCACAAGACGGCGATGCCGCTGGTAATCCTGACGGCGGTGTTCGCGTTCGTGGGCGCCGTGTTCCTCGTGGCGTTCACCAGGTTTGCGGTGGAGATTCCGCCGTACGGGTTGGGATTGGGCACAGGCGGGCTGGGTTACCTGCTCGTGGCGGGAGGCGCCGGCGCTGGACTCGGCATGATCGCCGTCGGTCGCGCTAAACAGTGGACCCGTGCCATCTGGTTGCCTTTCGTCCAACTGACGATGCTCGGAGTGCTGTTGGTAATACTGAGTAAAATGACCAACCCGTGGCTGGCGGCGGTGGTCCTGATCGCGCTCGGCGCGGTCGCGGCGCCGTTGATGATTCCCATCGATTCCAAGTTACAGGAGCAGGTGGACGAGAACCGGCGCGGCGCAGTGTTCGCTACGCGCGGGATGTTGACCTCGGCGACAATGTGTCTGGCGCTCGGTCTGCAGATCTGGAGTTCGGTGCTGCGAGACGCCCCATCGACGACAATTCTGCTGCAGCTCGGTTACGGCACATTGGCAGCGGCGCTGCTGCTGTTGCTGGTCATGCGGGTGTGGGACCGCTAAGCGGTGGGGCCGGCTTAACGTTATCCTCGATGCACTTGATAAGTTCCTTGATGCCTACCGGCTTGGCAAGAAACACGAAGCCGCCACTGACAAGACCGCCACCACTGGTTGCTTCACGTTTCGGCACCGTGGCCGTGAGAAAGACGACCGGGATGCCGTGAAGTTCAGGATCGGCCTTGAGCTTCGCCGCGATATCGCCGCCGTCCACACCGGGCATGAGGACGTCGAGTAGAATCAGGTCAGGTTTGAATTCGCGGGCGGTGGCCAGCCCCAGCAGTGATTTGTTCTCCTCCTTGACCTCATAGAAACCCGTTTTCTCCAAGGTCAAGCGCACCATGTGCGTAAAACCCGGTTCATCATCAATAATCAGGATTTTGCGTTTCGTCATGGTTGTCATCCTTCCCTGGTTCGGAACATGATGGTTGCGCGGACACCGCCTTCGGGGCGGTTGCGCAGCTCGATGAGGCTGTCATGCAGTTCGATAATCTTCTGCGAGACGGTCAACCCAAGTCCGGTGCCTTGTCCGGCGGGTTTGGTCGTAAAGAACGGGTCGAAGACCTTCGTCAGCGCCTCGGGTGGAATCCCGGCGCCGGTGTCGTCCACCTCGGTCACCACCACAAGTTCGCCGGCGCGGAAGCGTTGACCCGAGCGGTCGCCAGCGTCACTGCGCACTTCGTTTGGGTCAAGCCGTCTGCTATCCGTGCGGACGGTGAGCGTGCCGCCATTTGGCATCGCTTGAATGGCGTTAAGGAAGAGATTGATAAACACCTGCTGAATCTTGATGTGATCCAAGTGCAGCGGAGGTAGTTTGTCCTTCAGCTTGCGCACGACGGCGATGTGTCCCAGTGCCAACGGGTGTTTGACCAGCTGCAGTGATTGGTCAATGACTTCGTTGATCTGCTCTTCGTGGAGATCGAGTTCGTGCGGCACTGCGAAATCCAGCAGGCCGCGCACGATTGAATCGGCCCGCTTGAGCGCCGCCTGGGCGTCGCCGATGACTTGCGCGGCGGCGGTGTCCTTGGAGCCGAGATCTGCGGCGAGATAATCCAGCCCCAGTGTGATGATCGCCAGGGGATTCTTGACCTCATGGGCCACGCCCGCGGCGAGGCGACCCACCGATTGGAGTTTCTCGGCCTGTATCAACTGCAACTGCGCCGCTTTCAACTGCTCGTGGGATTTTTTCAGGTTCTCCAGCGCCTCGACCAGCTCCTCGCGGCTGTTCTGCAGTTCCAGGTACGCGAACTTCAGTGCGTCCTCCGATTTCTTGTGTTCGGTAATGTCGCGCGAGAGGCCGAAGGTGCCGATAATATTGCCGGCCTGATCGCGCAACGGCTCTTTGGTGGTTGATACCCAGGTCTCGTGGCCGTCGGGCCAGGTCTCTTTTTCCTCTTTCCCGACGACCGGCCGGCCCGTGCGAAAAACTTCCTGTTCGTCGTTGAACGCCTGTTGCGCATGTTCTTTTGAGAAGAAATCAAAATCCGACTTGCCGACCATATCCGCGGGGTCCATGAGGCCGAACTTCGCCGCAAGCGCCTTGTTTGCGCGGAGGAAGCGGCTCTGCCCGTCCTTGAAGTAAATGGCGTCCGGGATGTTGTCCATCAACGCATCCAACTGAGAACGCTGTTTGGCAAGGACCAGCTCCGTCTCCTTGCGCTGGGTAATGTCGTGGCTGATCCCCACAATGCCGGTGACGTTGCCACTCGCATCGTGCAAGGGCACCCTGGTCGTTAATAACCACCGGCGCGCGCCGTCGGATTGCGTAACGAGCTCCTCGACGTTAAGCAGCGGTTGATTGGCCTCCATTACCTTGCGATCCGCCGTTTCATACTGCTCAGCCAGTCTCGGCGGCAGAAAGTCCGCAGCCGATTTCCCCACCACATCATACGGTGTGGACGCGCCAAGAAACTTGGCGTGGGCGATATTGTCGTTGAGATAGCGGCACTGACGGTCTCTGACGTAGATGCGGTCGGGCAGATTATCAATCAGACCGCGCAGGAGGTTGCGCTCCTCGGCCAGCGCCTGTTCGGCCCGTTTACGTTGGACGACCTGAGCTTGCAGGGTCTCATTGATGCTCTGGATTTGCGCGGCGCCTCCCTGGATCAGCTGCTCCAATTCGGCGTGCGTGCGCCGCAACTTCTCTTCGGTCTGCTCAGCGACGTCGCTTGAGACGCCGGGCAACACCGGTCGCCGCCCCCGCGAGCCTAATCTAAAGAGACGAGCGAAAAAGCCGGTTGGTGGCGTATTGTTAGGCCCTTCTTCAGTCATATTGCCCAACATAAAGCAGCGCTGGCTCGAGCGCAAGACGGCGGTTTGAAAAACCTGCGAGCGTCACGGCGTCTTGACCGTGCCAGTTTTCCGATGGGGATTGTGAAGATTGAAATAGATGCTGCAGAACGGGCGCGGACCATCGGTCTCACTGAGGATGATGGTCACGTGCCGGTCCAGCGCAATGCCGTGGCGTAATCCCGCGGCGCGGTTCTCGAAAACCTGGATCGCTTTGCCCATCAACGACTGAAGGCTTTTGAGGAATTCCTCGGGCGTTTTTTCGACGCAGACGATGTATTTCTCGTAGCTCTTCAGCGCCACGACCATTTCCTGACGGAAATCTTCCACCTGTAAACTCATGAATGGCATTATTAGACGGAGAACCGGCGTACTGCAAGAGCTGACATGGAATTCAGGCTCGACTTCCTCCGCGTTTTTTTCAATAAGCATGGTCACAATGAATTGTAAAGTCACTGTCTTCGGCGCGGGATTCGTCGGCTCGACGGTCGCCCAGCGCATTGCAGAAAAGCAACTCGCCGATGTCGTCATGATCGACATCGTTGAAGGCATGCCGCAGGGCAAGGCGCTCGACATGATGGAGTCGGCCTGCCTCGAAGGGTTCGACGCGAAAGTCACCGGCTCGAATGATCCCGCCGCATGCGCCGGCAGCGATCTTGTCGTTGTCACCAGCGGTATCGCCCGCAAACCGGGCATGAGCCGCGACGATCTGCTGAAGACCAACGCCGGCATCGTCGGCAGCGTCTGCGAGAACATTAAGAAACACGCGCCCAACGCCATCGTCATCGTTGTCAGCAATCCGCTGGATGTAATGACATATCTCGCGGGCGTCAGATTGAATTTCCCGAAGAACAAGGTCATTGGCATGGCGGGCGTGCTCGACAGCGCGCGGTTCCGTTGTTTCATTGCAATGGAGCTAGGCGTCCCGATGCGCGACGTTGACACGATGGTGCTCGGCGGTCATGGCGATGACATGGTTCCGCTCGTCCGCTACACCACCGTTGCCGGCAAGAAAGTCGAAGACCTCATCCCGAAAGATAAACTCGACGCGATGATCGCCCGTACCCGCAACGGCGGCGCGGAAATCGTCGGCCTGCTCAAGACCGGCTCGGCATACTACGCACCGAGTTCGTCCGCAGTCGATATGGTGCGCTCAATTTTGAATAATGAGAAACGTGTGTTATCTTGTGCAGCGTGGTGCACAGGCCAGTACGGTGTGAAAGACATGTTCGTTGGCGTGCCGTGTGTGCTCGGCAAGAACGGCGTTGAAAATATAATTGAGCTGGAGCTAACCGCCGACGAACTTGCCCAGCTCAATAAGTCTGCCGACCACGTTCTGGAAAATGTGAAACGGTTGAATTTGTAGCTTTATTGGTAACCCGTGACCGCCGTGGTGTAGCGGCGCTTCTGTGAAGCGCCCTTCTGCGTTTCGCAGAAACGCAGCTACACATTCGTGAGTAAGGACAAACTGTTCGAAGTTGCACTGGGGTCTCCGTTGATACCCCCTATCAAACGGAGACTCGAGGAAGGGCACTTTTTGCGCCTGAATTCCGTTGCCGATGCCGCCAAACCGTTCGTTGTCGCTCTGCTCGCTCAAATCTCAGGTCGTCCGATCATTGTCGTCACCAACGGACTCCAGTCTCAGGAATCATTCTTCAACGACCTGCAGGCATTCATTCCAGACGCCCTTTTCTATCCCGCATGGGAAACGCTGCCGCATGAGGACATTCTCCCGCACGCCGATACCATCGCAGACCGGCTGAGAGTTGTAGGCCGACTCCCTGCCCCGCTCAGGAGCGGGGTGAACGAGTCGGCGAAGTCAGATGTAGAGGCCGCTGTCTCCAGCGGCAATGCTGTTTCCGACAACAGCCGCCGGGACGGCGGCCGCTACACCGTCGTGGCATCGGCGCAAGCCCTGATGCAGCGCACGTTCTCCGCCTCTGCTCTTTCCGCTCTCAGCTTTCCGCTCTCGCTCAGCCAGACCCTCGAATTGGATGCACTCATTTCCGCACTGACCGGGCGCGGCTATAGTCCGGAGGTTCAGGTCAACGAACGCGGCGACATGGCGCATCGCGGCGGCATTGTTGACTTCTTCCCCCTCGACCGCGACGACCCCATCCGCATCGAATTCGATGGCGACGAAATCGCGTCCATCCGCATCTTCGACGCCGTCACCCAACAATCGCGCGACAAACTACAGGACATTATCGTCACGCCCGCGGGAGAACTTGGTCTATTGAAGCGCGCGCCCGACAAGACCGCGTCGCTAATGGAACTTCTTCCGCCCGACACGCTGCTTATACTCGATGAACCTGAGCGGCTGGCCGAGGCCGCCGACAGTTATGCGCGGCAAATTCCCGCAGGCGATCTATTCTTCGAACCATGGGAGAAGATTCTCGCGTCGAACCTGCAGCAGGTACAGGTATCAGAGGCAATCGCGATAGAGAGTTTGGTGGCGCAGGCGTCCCTGCCTGCGCTTGTTGGGATGACACAGGCAGGGACGCCTGCGCCACCAGTAGATTTGAGTGGGCCTCTCAACCTTCGCCTGACATCGCTCGAGGCTTTTCGGTCGCTTGAATCTCGTGCTCCTGAACCAGAGGTCGCCGAGCAGATGCGCCGCGCGTTCTTCGACCAAATGCAGCGCTGGGCCGCCGACGGCTACGCATTGCACGTCCTCTGTAGCAACGATGGCGAGCGACAGCGGTTCGAGGAACTTTGGCGCGAGCAATTCAAGTCGTTGCCTTCTTCACTCTTCCCTCTTCGCTCTTCATTGTCCCGCGGTTTCTTCTGGCCCGATGCCAAGGTCGCCGTTGTAACCGACTCCGAAATCTTCGGTCGCTACAAGCTTTCGCGACCGCGCCGGAAGTTCCACGCGATAGTGCAGCCCGTTGACTGGGCAGAATTGCAGGAAGGCGACTTCGTTGTTCACGCCCAGCACGGTATTGGAAAGTATATTGGGTTGCGTACCATTGAGGTCAGCGGATCGAACCAGGAAGTCCTCGCAATCGAGTACGCGAATGAAGCGCGGTTGTATGTGCCAGTCGAACAAGCGCATCTCGTCAGCAAATATATCGGCGCGGGCAAACGCATTCCAAGACTCCACGAACTCGGCGGCACACTATGGCAACGCCAGAAGTTCATCGCTGAACGCGCCATCATGGATCTCGCAAGCGAGTTGCTGGAGATTCAGGCCGCGCGAGCATCGCTCGAAGGCCACGCGTTCGCAGCCGACACACCATGGCAACGCGAGTTCGATGCCGCATTCCAGTACGACGAGACACCTGACCAACTCACCGCCATTGAGGAAGTGAAGACGGACATGGAATCGCGCAAACCGATGGACCGACTGATTTGTGGCGATGTTGGCTACGGCAAGACGGAGGTCGCCATTCGCGCCGCGTTCAAGGCAGTGATGGACGGGATGCAGGTGGCCGTGCTGTGCCCGACCACGGTGCTGGCCGAGCAACACTGGAACACGTTCCGCGAACGCATGGCGGGTTTCCCGATCACGGTCGAAATGCTTTCTCGGTTCCGCACGCCACGCGAACAGAAAAAAGTCGTGAAACTGCTCCGCGATGGCGGTGTGGACATCGTCATAGGCACGCACCGGCTGCTGAGCTCCGATATCCAGTTCAAGAACCTTGGGCTGGTCGTCATCGACGAGGAACAACGGTTTGGCGTGTTACATAAGGAACGATTCAAACAATTACGCAAGCTGGTGGACGTTATCACGCTGTCGGCGACGCCGATTCCGCGGACGCTCTATCTCGCGCTCACAGGCGCGCGCGACATGAGCACCATCGAGACGCCGCCACAAGATCGGTTGCCCGTCGAGACAATGATTGCCGCTTACGATGAACGATTGATAAGGTCGGCGATCCAGCGCGAGCTGAACCGCGGCGGACAGGTTTATTTCCTGCACAACCGCGTCCAGAGTATTGAAACCATCGCCGACCGGCTCAGGAGATTGTTTGACGATTCTGGCGTAGGGGCACGGCATGTCGTGCCCCAACAGGGGAACCCTCGGCGCGCTCCACGAATTGACGTCGGCCATGGCCAGATGTCCGACGACGAACTCGAAAACGTCATGCACCGCTTCATCAAAGGCCAGATTGACGTGCTTGTGTGCACGACGATTATTGAGAGCGGACTCGACATTCCAAATGCCAATACGATCATTATCGACCGCGCTGACCGGTTCGGTCTTGGCGATCTTTATCAGCTCCGTGGTCGCGTCGGCCGCTGGAAACATCAGGCTTATGCGTACATTCTTCTGCCGCGCCACATGCAGCTTGTCCAAACCGCGCGTAAACGCATCAGCGCAATCAAACAATACTCGTCGCTCGGCAGTGGATTCAAAATCGCCATGCGCGACCTCGAGATTCGCGGCGCGGGCAACATACTCGGCTCGGAACAAAGCGGCCACATCACCGCAATCGGTTTCGATCTCTATTGCCAGCTTCTCAAGGAAAGCATTGCCAGGCTGAAAGGCGAGAGACCGAAACACCGGCTGCACGTAATGCTGAAGCTGGATTTCCTGCAGATTGGTGTAGAGGCCGCCGTCCCGGCGGCTCGATCGAGTTCGACAGGTGCCGCTGGGGACAGCGGCCACTACACCGACACTCTTGCCCGTATCCCTTCCTCATATATCCACGACTCGCGCCTTCGCATTGAAGCCTACCGCAAAATCGCGCAGACGATTGAACTCGGTGAGGTCGAGGCGCTGCGCCGCGAGTTCCGCGACCGGTACGGCCCTTTGCCGCGGGAAGTTAAACTGTTGCTCCGATGTGCCGAGGTCAGACTTGTCGCCGCCGCCGTCAACGTGGACACCGTTGAGACCCGCGTCGACAAGATTATACTCTCGCAGCGTAGTGTGCTCTTTCAGGTTGCCGGCAGGTTCCCCCGTCTCACCGCGACGAAGCCGGAAGGAAAGCTGACAGAAATCAAAAAACTGTTACAATCGCTCACAGGTAAAGCGACAAATTGACAGGCAAGGATAACGAACCGCAGGTTATTCAGGAGAGACGCGTATGACACAGATCAAAGTCGAATCCAAACCAAACGCGGAAAGACTCGAAGAGCTCGGCGCAATAGGCTGGCCTATTTGGGAAAAGGAAGTCTCGGAGTTTCCGTGGCACTACGACGAGCCGGAGACGTGTTACTTCCTCGAAGGCGACGTGGAGGTCGTCCCGCAAGGCGGGGGCAAACCAGTGCGGATTGGCAAAGGCGATCTTGTCACGTTTCCGCAGGGCATGTCGTGCACGTGGAAAGTGCTCAAGCCGGTGCGGAAACACTACAAGTTCGGATAACCAGTCGCTCGCACCGTCAAGACTGGACAACCATCCACTAATGCACACGAATGAAACACAAATGATTCGTGCAGATTCGTGGCTAGAGACTAAATGCGTAAACCTACCGAGAAACATCCGGAACCGTCGCTAACGTTCAAGGCGCCAGAGAATCTGGCGAACGTCACCGTGATCCTGGTCGAGCCGGCGGTGCCGGGTAACATCGGTTCAGCCGCTCGCGCGATGAAGACGATGGGCCTGTCGGACCTCGTCGTCGTGAACGGGCCGAAGGATTTTGCAGATCATCAGCAGGCGATCATGCTGGGCCATGGCGCGCACGATTTATTGAAGCGCGCGCGCGTCGTTGCGTCATGGGAGGAGGCGACCGAAGGTCTGCATTGGCTGGTCGGCACCACTCACCGCAAACGTCGCGCGCAATTCCCGCAGATCGTTGAGGCGCGACAGGCCGCAATCAAAATCGCAGAGCTGTCACAGAAACATAGCGTCGGAATCGTGTTCGGGCGCGAAGAGGCCGGGCTTTCGGACATCGAATTACGCAGGTGTCATGACATCGTCAGCGTGCCGCAAGCCGCCGAGTATCCGTCGCTCAATCTCTCGCAAGCCGTGATGCTCTTCGCCTACGAGGTTTATCTGGCCAGTCTCGGCGAAGTGCCCAAGCCGCGTTACAACCTCGCCACGGTGCACGAAGTCGAATGCGTGTTGAAGCATCTCGCGGAGTCGTTGGACAAAGTTGGGTTTCACCCGCACCAGGGCGATCCCGATTCATTCATGCGCTCGTTGCGCCGGGTGCTTAGCCGCGCGCCTCTGGAGAAACGCGACTGCAACGTCCTGCACCGCATCTGCCAGCAGATTGGGTATTTCGTTGGGAATAAGAAGTAGCGCGTTTTTTCGTGCGTTTGCTCACTCCAGAAGCTTCTTCAGCTCGAGCTTTGCGATTTTGCCCGTCGCAGTGTGCGGCAGTATGTCAACTATGCGGATTTCCCGGGGCAGTTTGTAGTCGGCCAACCGTTCCCGACAGAAACGCTGGATCTCGTCGGCCTGAAGTTTCGCGCCTTCGACGGGCACAACAAACGCGACTGGCGCTTCGCCGCGTTTATCGTCAGGTCGGGCGACGACAGCCGCCTCCTTGACGTTGGCGAACTGATAAATTGCTTCCTCGATCTCGCGCGGATAAACGTTCATGCCGCGGACAAGCAGCATTTCTTTGCTGCGATCGACGATGTAGATGTAACCATCTTCATCTTTCCTGCCGAGGTCGCCGGTATAAAGCCAACCGTGGCGGAGCGCATCGGCGGTCGCTTCGGGCTGGTTGAGATAACCGACCATCACGTTGGGACCGCGCACACCGATCTCGCCGACTTCTCCGGTGGGCAACTCGCGCCCGGCATCGTTGAGAATCTTAACCTCGACATCGGTGAGAGGCAGCCCGACCGAGCCGGGCTTGCGGACACCGTGGATTGGATTGAGCGAGACGACAGGCGATGCCTCGCTCAGGCCATAACCTTCGATAAGCGGGAACCAGTATTTGCGCCCGAAAGTGGTCAGCGTTTCACCGGCAAGCGGCGCGGCGCCCGAAATTGCCAGCCGCAACTTCAGCAGCCAATGCAGCCAGAATGGGATATCGGCCTGCGCCATCGCCTGGAACAGTTGCGGGATGCCGACGAGTATCGTGGCACGGCTGCGGATCATTTCCTTTATCACCTGCTTGAACGGCTGTACTGACTTGATCAGCACTATGCCCGCGCCCAGCGATAACGGTGTGAAGATGCACACGGTGAGCATGAAACTGTGAAACATCGGCAGAAGAAGGACAATACGGTCGTCGGCAGTTCCATCAAGGTCGCTGATGCAGCTATTAACGTTGGAGGCGATGTTGTGATGCGACAGCATAGCGCCCTTGGATTTACCCGTCGTGCCGGACGTATAGATAATCAGCGCGAGATCGGCCGGGTCAATCGTCGGCCAATTGACCGCGCACGCCACAGTCGGCCTTTCGAGGTCAGCAAGTGCGACGATGCGGGGTCCTTGCAGGACATGAGTGATCTCGTCGAAATCGGCGGAGGTGATAAGGCATTTGAGGTTGGCATCGGTTGCGATGTGCTGGATCTCGGGCGCTTTGAGGAAGTTGTTAATCGGCACAACGACTGCGCCCGTTGTCAACGCGCCATAGAGTGCGTAAATGAATTCCGGACAGTTCTTCAACAGGATGCCGACCCGGTCGCCTTTGCGGATACCGATGTCAGCGTGCAACGCGCCGGCGTAGGAATGGACGCGCGTCTGCAGTTCTGCGTAAGAGATTCTAGTGCCGCCCCAAAAAACGGCGATCTTGTCCGGGGTCGCGGCGGCAACTGCGGCAAGCGATCCGATGACGTGGCTTTCCGACATGTCCCAACCAGTGGGTCGTCACCAAAGCGGCGATTTTTGTTCCGCCAGAAGTTGACCGCCAGTCCACAACGTTACTCGCCACGCCGAGACCAGCCCGCCCTGCGCAAAATCATTGCCACGCACGGCGAACACATTCCATGTGCGGTTCTGCGGGGTGAACGCCTGCGTGACGGTCTGTGTGGGCGAATTCAACTGGTGATACTCGAATTTGACCAGATCCACCGTTGCCGGTTGCCAGCGGACGAAAAACTCCTCCCGTTGTTCCGCCCTCGGCAGCATCTTTGGCGTGTAATTGAAATACGAAGCGTTGTCGCGCGCAAAAAACCATTCGTCGCCACGCGGAATATCGTGTGTGCGTATCGTGGTGGACACCTCGACCACGCGCGGCGTCGTGCCGGCGCAAGCCCACGCGCCCAGAGCCAACCCGGCTAACAAAACACAAAACCACTGATTATGCTTCTTCATTTGCAATGCCCCTCGATTACCAACGTAATTTCTCCCTTGATTGCGCGGTTCTCAAGCATTTTCAGCAGGCCATCAAGGTCGCCCCGGGCGAACTCCTCGAACTTCTTCGTCAATTCCCGCGCGAGCACAACACGGCGATTGCCCAGCACCTCGCGGATATCCGTCAACGATTTCACCACTCTGTACGGCGACTCGAAGAACACCAGCGTCCAATGCAGCGGCTCCAACGTGGCCAGCACCTTGCGGCGCTGCGCTGATTTATGCGGCAGGAACCCGTAGAACAAAAACGGCTCCGGTGCCAACCCGCTGCCAGCCAGCGCAGCGGTGATTGCCGACGGTCCGGGGACGATCTCCACGGCGATACCGGCTTCCAATGCCGCGCGCACCAACCGCAGGCCCGGATCGGATAGCGTTGGCATACCAGCGTCCGACACCATCGCGACCCGCGCGCCGTCGTGAAGTTTCTGGAGCAACTCGGCCGCGCGCCGGGCTTCGTTGAACTCGTGGCAACTGACCATCGGTTTGTGGATGTCGAAATGCGCCAGAAGCACGCCAGTCCTGCGCGTGTCTTCCGCCGCCACCACGTCAGCCTCGCGCAACACCCGCACTGCGCGAAACGTGATGTCCTCCAAATTACCGATTGGCGTGCCGACGATAAACAGTTTGCCCGGCATTGTAGTCACGCAACAACTTTATGGATGCCGCGTCCAAAACACAAGCGACGAGTTGCAGTTCGGCTGGATATCGCATCTCCAACATCCCGCAATTGTTCTTCCAAACTGCGGTGCCGTTCGGGTATGAGCTTCGACCGCCGGTCTATCAACAATGAGCGATACTGACAAAATATCACTGCCCGCGCACGACCCATACGGGGCGTTGCGGAACCGTGACTTTCGGCTGTTCACTATCGGCTTGATGTTAGCCAACGTCGGCAACGCGATGCAGAGCGTCGCGGTCGGCTGGGACTTATACGAGCGGACAGGCAAGGCGTTGGCGCTGGGCGGCGTCGGGCTGGTGCAGATTCTACCGGTACTCCTGCTGGCATTGCCCGCCGGACATTTGGCCGACCGGTTTGACCGCCGCCGCATCATGTTGGCGACGCTCACGGTGTCGATGCTTTGTTCGCTCGGACTGGCGATGTTCTCACATATTGGCGGCACGATGGCACCGGCCCGGTACGCCTACTCGCTTTACGCCTGCCTGTTTATTAATGCCGTCGCGCGGGCATTCCATAGCCCAGCCAATGCGTCGCTGTGGCCTCAGTTGATCCCATCATCGCTGTACAGCAACGCCGTCACGTGGCGGATCGGAGGGTTCCAATTCGCCAACGTCGTCGGTCCCGCGCTCGCGGGGCTGTTCATCGCATGGCAGAAGGGCGCCACGCTGGTGTACGTGGTGGACGCAACGTTGTCGTTGTCATTCTTGTTGATGCTTTTGTCCATCAAACCGCGGCCGGCAACCCGTGCACCCGAGCCGATGACGCTGCACACACTGATGGCGGGGGTGCGGTTCGTCTGGCAGACGAAAGTGATCCTCGCGGCGGTCACGCTCGACATGTTCGCCGTGCTTCTCGGCGGCGCGACAGCGCTGTTGCCGATCTACGCGAAAGATATTCTACATGTCGGGCCGACGGGACTCGGCTGGTTGCGGGCCGCGCCGGCTTTCGGCGCGCTGCTGATGGCCGCCGGGCAGGTGCACATGCCGCCGCTGCGCCGCGCGGGCCGGGCATTGTTGTGGGCGGTGGCTGGTTTCGGCATGGCCACGGTCGTGTTTGGCCTGTCGCGTTCATTCTGGTTGTCGCTCGTGATGTTGGCGTTGACGGGTGCGCTGGACAACATCAGCGTCATTGTGCGCCATAGCCTTGTCCAGCTCCGAACGCCTGACGCGATGCGCGGACGCGTCTCGGCTGTCAATGGCGTCTTCATCAGTTCGTCGAACGAACTCGGTACGGTCGAGTCCGGCGCAGTAGCGGCGCTTTTCGGCGCCACCGTCTCGGTGGTTTCAGGAGGCATCGGCGCAATTGCCGTTGTTCTCGCTGCTGCCCTGATCTGGCCGGAGATACGTCGGCTCGGCGCGTTGCAGACGGCGATGGATGGGACTGGCTGACGATCACAGATTGGGCAACGGACTTGGCGGCGGCAGCGATGTTACGCAGTGAGGCGCTGGAGGGCTTCGAGGTATTTGGCGCTGGTCTTCTGAATAATCTCGGCGGGGAGTTCCGGGCCGGGAGGAGTCTTGTTCCAGCTCAGGGTCTCCAGATAATCGCGGAGGAATTGTTTATCGAAACTCGGTTGCGGGCCGCCGGCTTTGTAGTTGGTGGCGGGCCAGAAACGGGAACTGTCAGGCGTAAGAGCCTCATCGATGAGCAGCACCTTGTCGTGGTCCATGCCGAACTCGAACTTGGTATCGGCAATGATGATCCCATGCATGGCCGCTTGGTCGCGGGCGTACTTGTATAGCGCCAGCGAGTAGTGGCGGATCTTCTCGGCGATCGGCTGGCCGAGAATCTGGCAGGCGCGGTCGAATGAAATGTTCTCGTCGTGGCCGACTGCAGCTTTGGTGGACGGTGTGAAAACTGGTTCCCGCAGTTTGGAGGACTCGACTAGACCGGCGGGCAACGGAATGCCGCATACGGTACCGCTCTGCTGATACTCTTTCCAACCGGAGCCGGCCAGGTAGCCGCGCACGACGCACTCCACCGGCAACGGCTGGCATTTGCGGACGAGCATGGAGCGGTCGCGCAACGCCACAAGCGTTTCGGCCGGGGAGGTGGTCTTGCCGCCAACGGCAGTCGCAATACGGGCAAAATCATTGGTGAGGAAATGGTTGGGAACGATATGCACGGTCTTCTTGAACCAAAATGCGCTGAGCGCGGTCAGAACGTGGCCTTTTTCAGGAATCGGGTTCGGCATGATGACGTCGAACGCGCTGATGCGATCGGTGGCGACGAACAACAGCGCATCGCCGAGGTCGAAGATTTCGCGCACCTTGCCGCTGTGGACCTTCTTGACGCCGGGGATTTCGAGTTGGGTGATTGTGTTCGTCATAGTTCGTCGATCAGACGCACCGGGACGATTTTACCACGGTCTGGGTAACCGCACCGGCAGCGTGCAGTCTAATGAACCCGAGCCGAGAAGTAAAGGGAAAAGACGCCTTGTGTTGGGAAAGGACAGATACATCGTGACCCCCTTGTGGTGAAGTTGAGGGTGATGAAGGCGCTCAGGATGAACCGTCTCATCACCCAACACTCGTTACGTCTGGGGGAGAATCGGGTCAAACATCACCTTTACGGCGGGGATCAGCGCCATTGACTAAGCATTTCCAACAACAGTCTTACTCCGAAACCCGTCGCGCCCTTGGCGTAGTACGGGCGTTCTTCGGTCGTCCACGCTGTACCGGCGATGTCTATGTGCGCCCATGGCGTGTTGCCGACGTACTTTTCGAGAAACGCCGCGGCAGTAATGGTGCCGCCGGCGCGGCCACCGGTGTTCTTAATGTCAGCCACGTCGCTCTTGATCCTCTCGCGATAATCATCGGTCAACGGAAACGGCCAGACGCTTTCGCCGGTGCGGTCGGCAGCGGCGCGGATTTGCTCCTTCAACTGCTCGTCGTTGCCCAGCAAGCCGGCGATAAAACTACCGAGCGCAACGACGCAAGCGCCAGTAAGCGTGGCCAGGTCGATGATCGCTTGCGGCTTGCGTTCCCGGGCATAAGCAAGCGCATCACCCAGCACGATGCGGCCTTCGGCATCCGTGCTTAGAACTTCGATGGTGATACCGCGCTTTTCTTTGCCTTTGTAACTGGTGACGATGTCGCCGGGCCGATAGCTCGTGGCGCTCGGCAGGTTCTCGGCAGCGGCAATAACGGCAAGAATATTGAGCGGGAGCTTCAACTGGGCCGCAGCCCGCATCGCGCCCAGCACCGCGAGGCCACCGCATTTGTCAAATTTCATCTCTTCCATCTTATCGCCGGGCTTGAGCGTGATGCCACCGGAGTCAAAAGTCAGCGCTTTACCGACCAGCGCAACAGGCCGCGCGGCCGGATCGGGGCTGCCATTGTACTCAAGCACGATCAGTTGCGGCTCGTGAATGCTGCCGCTACCGACGGCGAGCAGGCCGCCAAACCCATGCTTTTCGAGGGCCGACTTATTCAGCACCGTGCATTTCAGACCGTTCTCTTTGGCAAGCTGACGAGCGTAATCAGCAACGACCGACGGAAACACGATATTGCCGGGCAGATTGCCAATCTCGCGGGCGTAGTTTGCGGCCTCGACAATAATCTGGGTGCGGGCAACGATTTGTCTGGCGGCGCGAAGGTCGGTGCCCGCTGGGGCGCAGAGCGTCAGGGATTTAAGCTCCGTGACGTTGCCATTGGACGCCTTGAACTGTGTGAATTCGTAGCTGGCGAGAATGGCCGCCTCCGTGAGGATGCGGACGCCGTCAAGCGGAGGACAGCCGTCGAGGTCGGCACGGAGTTGAACAGCAGCGCGGTCAAGACCGGCGCGGCGAAGTCTCTTGGTGGCAAGACCCATGGCCCGGCGCAATGTCTCCGCGTTGAACTTTTGGCGTTTGCCGAGGCCGACGAGCAGGATGCGAGCCGCAGCGAGTTTGCCGGCGGTGTGAAGCAGGAGAAGTTGTTTGTTGGCGCCCTTGAACTCCTTGTCCGTCACGCGGCGGAGCAGGGCTTCAAGCCCAGCCGGACCGTTGAGGCGTTCTCTTTCAAAACCAAACAGGACAATGGCGAGCGTTGGTTGGGTGAATACGGAGGTCGCGGTGGTGTTGATCTTCATTAGGCCGCATCATAGCAGCGGAATGCCGAGGCCGTCAATTCAGTCCGGTGGTTCGGACTGTTTGCCGACGAGTCGTACTGGGTAACCGCGTGCCGAAACGGGCGCTTGCACCAGCAGCCTCGCACGTGCTAGTTATCGATTTCAGGCTTCAAGCCCAGAGGAACAGCAAGGGATTTGAATTTGCACCAAATGCAGCAGCGATTCCCAAAGAAGATTGTAGTTTTTTGTCTGCCGGGCATCGGCGATGCGATCTTGTTCACGCCGGCATTGGCATTGTTACGGCGAGCATTTCCGCAGGCGCACATCACGGTGATGACGATGTTCCGCGGCACATCGGACATTCTGGCAACGAATCCTGATCTGACCGAGGTGCGACACTTCGATTTCTTCAACGCGCCGAAATGGGAGAGCCTGCGATGTCTTTGGCGGCTGCGCCGCGAACATTACGACCTCAGCGTCATGTCATTTCCTTCCAACCGGATCGAGTACAACGTTGTCAACCGGCTGGTGGGCCGCCGCTGGCGCGCCGCGCATCGGTACGATCATCAAAGTTGGCGGAACCTGTGGTTTCTGAACAACATCGTCGTGAGCGAAGCCCGTCGTTATCACAACGCCGAGGAAAACCTGCGCCTGATTTGCGCCATCGCCAAACGCATCGGCGTTCCCGTGCCCGAACTCCCGTCCAATCGGGATGCGCTCATGCATCAATTGCCACTGCAAGTGCCACTTTCCGACGAGGCCCGCGCCTATGCCAGCGCCTTTCTGGCCGAACGCGGCATTAATTCCGACGCCCCGTTGTTCGGTTTCCATACCTGGAGCAGCACATTCAAGAACATGACCCGCAAGTGCTGGGACAAAGACAACTTTGTCGCGCTCATTCGCCGGCTGGCCGCAGCCCATCCACCGGCGCGATTCTTGATTTTTTTAGGCCCCGCCGATGAAGCGGTCAGCCAGTATATTCTGAAGCACGCCGGCGATCGCGTTGTGCTCGTGCAAGAATCAAACCTGCGCCATGCCGTGGCGTTGCAGCAGCGGTGCCGCGTGTTCATCAGCAACGACTCCGGCATGATGCATCTGGCGACCGCCGTAGGGGTTCCCGTCATCGCCCTGTTTGGTCCTACGGATTGGGAACGTCTGCATCCGTGGACGGAACGCCACGTCATCGTCCGCAAGAGTTTGCCCTGTATGCCGTGCTTCTATTACTCGACTCAGCCACTGCGTTGTGTCGCCAACATCAATTACGCCTGCATGCGCGAGATTTCAGTGGACGAAGTCTTCACTGCCGTTCAGAACTTGTTGCGGTAGCTCGATATGGGGCGCAGCCTCGACGAAACGTCGGGCCGCGTCACATCAGACTGTGGGTTACATCCGCGGTTGCCGACCCGCAACCGCGCGCGATTGCCAACAAGCCGTGAAACTGCTAGATTAGACCGTAACAATGCGTCAGCAAGTCACACAACTCCGAGGAATCGTCACCGAAGCGGCCCGCGTGTTTAATCAGACCGACCTCGACAGCCTGATCCTTTTCGTGACCAACGCCTGCAATCTCAATTGCGGGTTTTGTTGCTACGCCGACGACCTGAATCAGGCGCGCGACATTCCGTTTGACAGTCTTCTGAAACTCAGCGCGACAATGCCGAAATTTCGCGCTCTGCTGATTTCGGGTGGCGAACCGTTCATCCGGCCCAAGCTCGATGAAATCATGCTCGCCTTCGCCCGCAACAACGGGATCCGCTCCGTCTACGTTCCGACCAACGGCTGGTATCTCGATCGCACGGCTGAAATGTGCGAGTCATTCCTCAAACAGAACCAGGCTGTGATGTTAACACTGAGCTTTTCGGTGGACGGCCTCGATGCCGCGCACGATCGGATTCGCGGCAAGGAAGGCGCGTTTGCCAATCTTTGCAAGACGATCGAGCATCTATCGCCCTGGCGCGAGCGCTATCCCAACCTCCGCCTGCGAGTGAACAGCGTGGTCACACCCGACAACATCAGGGAAATGCGAGCCACGGTGGATTACTTCTACAACCGTTTCACGCTCGATGAGCACGGGCTGGAAATCGTGCGCGACCTGTCATGGCTGGGGGCGCATCACGATTCGCCCGAGCGCAAGTCCATCTCGAAACAGTATCGTGATTTGGTCGAGTACTCCTACGAAAAATATTACCGCGGCAGCCGACGGCAGAGCCGCGCACAGTTCAACGCGTTGCCCGAACGCCTCAGCAATCTTGCGACGTACGCATACAGTCTCGCCGCGTCCGAGATCAAAGTGGACCGCATCATGGGACATCTCTGGCCGATGCGGTGCACGGCAGGCCGCAAGATTGTGGTTGTGAGCGGCTCGGGCAGTCTGCGGGCCTGTGAACATCGCGGCGAGGTGATTGACCTGCGCAAATTCGATTTCGACTACGGCAAGGCGATGGCGAGCGGGGCAATGGAGAAGGAGATCTCCAAAATCCACAAGGACCGCTGCGATTGCATCCACGGCTGCTTCGTTGGCAACAGCATGCAACACTCACCGCGCACGGTTGTGACGAAAGTATTGCCCAAACTCTTGCGGGCGGTCGGCGGTAATCGCTCATCGAACGACGTCGCGCCCCGTCAGGAGAGTTGATGGCCGCAGAATCACTGCCACGGCGCATTGTTTGTTTCTCAGCCTATGCCGCCAACTTGCGGGCGACGGCATTTACCCACTTTCTACGCGAGTTCGGCTACGAGATTATTGAACCGAAGCCGCACGGTCCGCCGGGTTCGATCATGGAGCTGGCATTGACGCTGCTGCCTAACTGCTGGCTGGCGTTGACGTGCCACGCGGATCTGGCCGCGGGTTTCAAACCGCATCCGAACGTCACACTGCCGCTGCTGATCTGCAAGTTGCGCGGCATGCCGACATGGATCGACGTGGACGATCTTGACCACGCGTATCGCGAGGGTTGGATGTCATGGTTGGTTGAGTGCTTGCAACGGCCGTTCCCGCGCCTGTTCACGGTTGTCAGTTACCACAACCAGCTTCTCAAAGATCATCTCGTTCAGCACATGCGGTGCGCGCCCGAGCGCTTGGTTCGGATTCCACAAGGAGTTCATTATGCATTTTTCAACGAAGCAGTTATGCCAGCTGATTTGCCGGTCGATGACTCGAAGCCTGTTGCCATTTACGCGGCGCATCTGAACGTGGCCAGCGACCTCGATCCCGTGTTCCGCGCGTGGCAGATGGTTGTGGAGAAGAAGCCCGGCGCGCTGCTGGTCGTGATCGGCGGCGGGCCGATGCAAGAATACTTTCAGCGGCTGGCAGCGGAACTCGGGCTGGCTGCGCAAGTGCATTTCACGGGTGAAGTGCTGCACGCGGAAGTGCGCCGATACTTTGCGCAGGCTGACATCGCGCTGCTCTACATGTCGCCGCGGCTCGTCAACAAATACCGGTGCTCGCTGAAGCTGCGGGAGTATTTCGCAGCGGGACTCAAGGTGGTATGCAATGACGTCGGTGAACTCGGCGAGTTCGCAGAGCTGACTTATCAGACGAAGAGCGACGTGGTGGATTTTGCGGCCATGATCGTCCGAATGCTGGAGGGGTTTGACGATGGGCGGCAGGAAACTGCGCGACGGTTTGCGCGCGAACAACTCGACTGGCCGCGCATCATCGCGGCGGCTGCCACGGATCTGGGTCGCCACGTGAAGCTTGCCCAGCCGCGGCAATTAAGCTAGACCAGCTCCGTGCAATCTCGACGCTGCTCAAAACTGCTGAGTTAAACTCATGAGCGAGCCATCGTCACCACATCCTGAATGTCAACCTGCCCCAACGGCCAAGCGTTTGATGCGGGCGGTCTGGACGATGTTGCCTCGCTGCACGCTCAGCTACGATCTCGGTAAACTCGTCACCCGTTCAGTGTTGCGGCCCGAGGCGCAGCCATATCCTGTCACCGTGCGGTTCGCCAACAGCATCCCGATGCGGCTAGACCTCGCCAGTCTTGTAGCCAACGATTTGTACTGTTTGGACGATCACTACGAATCCGTCACGCTACGACTCTGGCGACTGCTTGCGCGCGACGCCAGCGTGATTCTAGACATCGGCAGCCACATCGGCACGTTCACACTGGTCGCCGCGACAATCAATCCGAAGGCGCGCATTGTGGCCGTGGAAGCCGATCCCAACATCTTCACGATGCTGCGCGACCACTGCGCGACTTATCCCAATGTCGTCGCCGTGCACGCCGCGATTGCCGACAGCGCCAGGCAAATGTGGTTTTGTCCCGGACAGGGCAACGATGGAATAGGCCGTCTCAGCGCGGAGAAACCGGTGGACACGGCGAGTTTTCCCGTACTGACCTGTTCGCTGGCCGAGTTGTGCCGACAACAAAAGATCGCCACGGTGGATCTGATGAAGCTGGACATCGAAGGGTTCGAGCACACGCTGATGGCCGCGGACAGCGACTTCTGGGAAGAATTTCCGCCGGCGCATCTGATTGTGGAACTGGCTTGTGACAGGAACACGCCGCAACGCACCGAGGAACTCTTTCGCGCGATGGAGCGCCGCGGCTATCGCGCGCAACGAGTGCAAGGGCTGTACACTGTGCCCTTTGGCAAGCCTTTCGAACTTGCGAACTGGCATTTCTGGCGTTGAAGACTCAACAAACAGGCAAAGTCATGGTGTCGCCGGCGAACGCCGGTGCGCCCGGCCGCTTCGGATTGTGGATCATTCTCGCAGCCGCGCTGATCTACTGTCTCTGGCTGGGCTGGCACTGGCTACCTCTGGATTGGAGCGATAAAGAACTTGCGGCGTCGGCGTCGCGCGTATGGGACGTGAAGCACGAGTTGACCGAGCACGGCCGCGTGCCATGGTGGACGCCGTACTACATGAGCGGCTCGAGCTATGCGCTCAATCACTCGCGGGGCTTTTACCTGTTGCCGTGGCTGCTGTTTTCTACATTCACCAGTTTGCAGGCTGCGGGCAAACTGGTGGCGCTCGTCGCGATTTTTGCGAGCGCCGTGACAATGTACTTCTGCGCGCGACATTTTCTCCGAGACGAACGGGCCGCGGTTCTTGCGGGAATGGCTTATATGCTGTGCCCGGAACAGCTCGCTAACGCCACCATCCGAGAGCACATAACCATCAGCTTGTTCATGCCGTTCGTGCCGCTGGTGTGGTGGCTGTTTGCGCGGGCGCTGGAGTCGGGGCGATTCCGCGACGTGTTCTGGTGCGCGATGGCGTTTGTGTTCGCGATGTGGACGGACTACAAACAGGTCTTTGTACAGAGCGTGTTCCTGTTTGGTTATCTGCTGTACTGGCTATGGCCGCGGGAGCGACGAGCGCAATGGAAGATGGCCATGCGGACATGCCTCATGCTCAGCGCAGTGTTCCTGGGCCTTGGCGCAGCCTTCTTGGTGCCGGGCTTCGTCGAATCCAAATACGTTAAGTTGTTTGAAGGCGATCCGTTGGAGGCGTGGCAACGCACCTACTCGTTCAAGAGTCTGCTGGCACTGGTGGATCGCAACGCAGTTGTCACGCGCCGCGCGATCCAAGGCGTGATAGAACGCGTGCAGGCTGGAGGATATCGGCCTGCGACACAGGAAGAGGCGACTACGCTCCAGAACCAGATTACTCGCGTCCATTCCCTGCAGATGGATTCGCCTGAGAAGTACGCTGGGCTCGTATTGTTGGCGATGATCGGGTGGGCAGTGTTATTCAATCACCGACGGGCGAATCGGCGGTTGTTCTGGTTCTGCATTGGCGCGGCAATGGCAGCCGTTGCGTTGGGGACCGGGCTGAGCAGCGTCGCCAGCGCCAATTGGGAGACATTCACCGCGCTGATGGAATTGGACGGCGTATCAATCGTGGCGCGCTTGGCGGTGCTGGCGGCCTTGGCAGCCGGCGTGGGAGGCTTGATTCTCTTTGCCAAGCGCAAGCTGACCACACAGCGAAAGTGGGCGGTTGCCGCAGTAGTACTGGCCGCCTTTCTGTTTCTGCCGGTGTTCGGATTGCTGGCGCACTTTCCGGCCTTCAAGGAAATTCGCGCGCCAGGCGTTTTCTATACTCTGCCGTTTTCATTCCTTGGCGCAATGATCGCAGGTTTTTTTGTGACCGACGTGCTGGAGGCGTCACAGTGGCAGATGCATGTGCCGAAGATTGTCGTGCTCGTGATTGTGCTCATGCTCATTGACTACTGGCCGTACCAGAAGTTGACCAGGAACAGTGGTGTGCCGGTCCGCACGTTACAGAATTTGGAAGTGACGTATTCATCATTCCGCACGGATCCCGATTGGGTGAAGACGTATTCTATGTCTGGTCGATATTTCCATCTACTCGGCCCGATGTACGGCGGCAAACCGCAGGTGTACGAGGCGTTCTATAACTGGATGTGCCCGATCGGCACCGGGCTGCTCAACCAGCAGGCGTTTTCGTCATGGGCCAACCATTGCGCCTTCCTGAACCTGTTGGGCGCGCGTTATGTCGTCTTCGACAAGACCGACCCTGACATGCAATCGCCGCAAATGAAGCAAATGCTTGCCAGTTACCGACAGACATTCCGCGTCGCAATCGAGAACGAGGATTTTGCCGTGTTTCGCAACGATGGCGCGCATCCGTACGTGACGGGTTACGCGCGCGCCTGCCTCTTTGACGGCGACATCCGCAACTCAGCGCAGTTGGCGCTTGTGCTCGCCGCCCTCAACTTGCCGCTTGTGCACGGGTCTGCTCGCGGAGACGCCACCGCGAAGTATGAGAGAGTTTACCGGGACGGCGAAACGCCGGTCGCGCCACTGCGTAATGGCGAAACCGTCTCGCTCGCGGACGCGCAACTTGTGCGCCAGGATGCGCAACGGGTTCACATCCACCTCAACGCGCCCCGCGATTGTTTGGCTGTCATTGCGGAAAGCTACTACCCGTATTGGCGCGCTGAGATTGACAACCAGCCAACCGAGGTGCTGCGGGTCAGTTGTGGTTTGATGGGTTTGAACGTGCCGGCTGGCGCGCACGAAATCGCGTTGTGCTACGAGCCGCCACGGGCGTACACGCTCGCTGGTGTTGTCAGTTTGCTCGCGCTGATCGGCTGTGGATTGGCTGCGTGGCGCTGCAAGTCATAAGCGAGGCCGCCACCAATCGATGGTCCGACGCAAACCTTCATCGAGGCTATAACGAGGTTGCCAACCCGCGCTCTTCAACTTTGTGTTGTCGGCAACGATATGCATCGGCTCGGTAGGCGAGTACGGTAGCGCGCCGAGCTTCACGAGTTCGGGTCTGCCGATCAGTTTGCCAATCTTCGTGCCGATCTCAGCTACTGTGGTGGGTGCGCTGCTCCCGATATTGACCGCACCCGTGAGTTTGCTTTGCGCGACCGCTGCCACGGCGCTTGCGACATCTTCAATGTACAGATAGTCGAGGTGACGGTCGCCCGGCACCAGCTTGGCCTCTTGGCCGCGCAATAACGCGTTGATTACCACTGGCACAAGCCGTCGCGGGTCCTCGTGCGGACCGTACTGATAGAAAAACCGCACCCAAGCGATTTCCATCTCAAGCGATTGAAGGGAATTGAACAATTCAAGCTTGGATTGCGCGTAGAGCGTGCGCGGCCCGGCGGGACTCGACTCGCGCAAAGGTTCATCGCTTGTTGCGTACTCGAAACAAGTGCCGGCCGCCACGAATCGCCGGCAACCTGCGTCCTGCATGGCACGCGCGAGGCGGACGCTAGCTTCAACCCATTGCTTGTTCTTAGGCGATTCGAGGTATTTTCCCGGCTCGACGTACCACGCGAGGTGGATGCAGCAATCAAAGGCAGAAGGCGGAAGGCGGAAGGATGAATCCAGCAGGTCGCCGCGGACGGTCACAAGCGATGATAGGATGTCGCTGATGCGTCGTGTGTCATCGTTGGGAAGGATGAGCGCATGGATCTCATGGCCCGCCGCGACGAGCGAGTGCGCAACGTGTGAGCCGATAAAACCCGTTCCACCTGTGAGGAGAATTCTCATTTTAACCACGAAGCTCACGAAGGACACGAAGACTCTTCGTGCTCTTCGTGGTGCGTTTAGAGTCGCTGGCCATACTGTTGGTCGTAATATTTGCGGAATTCGCCGCTCTTGATTTTGCGCCACCACGATTCGTTCGCGACGTACCAATCAATGGTTGCATCGAGCGCGGTGGCGAAATCGCGTTGCGGTTTCCAGCCTGATGCGGCCAACTTGCTGGCATCAAGCGAATAACGGCGGTCATGGCCGGGACGGTCTTTGACAAGTTGGATGAGCGATTCGGGTTTGCCAAGCTTGTTCACGATGCGGCGGGCGATCTCGATATTCTCGATTTCGTTGCCCCCCGCGATGTTATACGTCTCGCCGCTCTTGCCTTTCTCAATGAGAAAATCCACCGCAGCACAGTGGTCTTCGACATGGATCCAATCGCGCACGTAACAGCCATCGCCGTAGAGCGGGAGCGGTTTGTTTTCCAGCGCGTTTGTGATGAACAACGGGATGAACTTCTCGGGATACTGGTTCGGGCCAAAGTTGTTTGAGCAACGGGTGATGATGACCGGCACGTTGTGCGTCGCGAAATACGCGAACGCCAGCCGGTCCGCACCGGCCTTGCTGGCGGAGTAAGGATTGCGCGGATTCAGAGGCGAGTCCTCGTTGAAACTTCCCCGCTCGATGCTGCCATAGACTTCGTCGGTGGAGATTTGGATGAACCGTTTTACGCCCAAATGCCGCGCTGCCTCCAGCAGCATAAACGCGCCGAGCACGTCGGTCTTGATGAAATCGTCGGCCCACAGAATCGACCGGTCCACGTGCGTTTCAGCGGCGAAATTGACCACGATATCGAAACTGTCTCGCCATAATTTCGCGACAAGTTCGTGGTCGGCTATGTCGCCCCGGACAAACTCATGGCGTTTCGGGTCGGGCAGGTCGGTGAGGTTGTCGAGATTGCCCGCGTAACTGAGTTTGTCGAGGTTGACAATCTGCCAATCGGGATGGACCCGCAGCGCGTATTTGATGAAGTGCGAGCCGATAAAGCCTGCACCGCCGGTGACAAGAACGCGTTTCACAGCGTAAGCCCTTGTTGCCGTGCGACCTGCAAACTGGTTTCGAGAAGTTTCTGGTGCGACGCACCGGCATCCGCCCACCAGCCATCTAGGATTTCGTATTCGAGCTGGCCACGCTGAAGGTAGGCGTTGTTGACGTCGGTGACCTCCAGTTCGCCCCGGTGGGACGGTTTCAGCGTGCGGATGATGTCGAACACCTGGTTGTCATACATGTAGATGCCGATCACCGCGTAGTTAGACTTCGGCTTCTTCGGCTTCTCGACGATGTTGACAATGCGGTCGCTACGTAGTTCAGCCACACCGTACGCCTGCGGGTTCTGGACTTTCTTCAGGTAGAGGCGCGCCCCATGTTTCTGCTTTCTGAATGCAGCGACGCCGCGACGGATGCTTTTTCCAATGATGTTGTCGCCGAGCATAACGACAATTTTGTCGCCATCGGCAAAATGTTCCGCCAACCGCAGCGCATCCGCAATGCCGCCTTCGCCTTCCTGGTAGGCATAATTGATATGCGGCAAACCGAACGCTTTGCCGTTGCCGAGGAGCCGCCGGAAATCGCCCGCGTTGTTGCCGCCCGTGACGATCAGCAGATTGCGAACGCCGGCATCCACCAACGTCTGAATGGGATAGAAAATCATCGGCCTGTCGTAAACAGGGAGCAGATGTTTATTCGTGATTTTGGTGAGCGGATGCAACCGTGTGCCGAGACCGCCTGCGAGAATTACGCCCTTCATGAGTGACAAGACTAGCGAAGCGGGTATGGCAAGTCAACCGCGCAGGGCGGCTCGCGTAGTTTCCAACGTTCTGGCCGCTTCATGGGCAGGCAGGATAATGACAATTCTTTTCCCATCGATTATTTGTATTCTCGCTTCAGGTTATGACACCAATAATGTCCGACCGCGCAGATCGAATCAAGCCGATTGACTCTTTCGTTGGCGTCGCGGACAATCGAGGGCCGCATCGCACTTTTGTGTTGCATCGGTCTCCTCGAGCTTTTAGATGATAACCACATGATGGCGGCGGACAACCAGAAGAGAGCGTTGGTAACCGGTGCCGCAGGTTTTATTGGTTCGCACATCGTTGATGAACTGCTCATGCGCGGGCAGGACGTGGTGGCGTTGGATGACCTTTCGGGCGGCTTTCGCGACAATGTGAATCAAAAAGCTCTGTTTGCCGAAGGTAGCGTGACAGACGTCACCTTGGTCAATCGGCTGTTTGAGCAGCACAAGTTCGACTACATCTTTCACTTGGCCGCATACGCGGCCGAGGGTTTGAGCCATTTCATTCGGAGGTTCAACTACGAGAACAACCTGATCGGTAGCATCAACCTCATTAACGCCGCTGTGAACAACGACGTGAAGTGTTTCGTGTTTGCCTCGTCCATTGCCGTGTATGGAAAGAACCAACTGCCGATGACTGAGGAACTCGTGCCGCAGCCCGAAGACCCTTACGGTATTTCCAAGTATGCCGTGGAAATGGACCTGCGCGCGGCGCATGAACTGTTTGGGCTGAACTCGATCATCTTTCGTCCGCACAACGTGTACGGCGAACGCCAGAATATCGGTGACAAGTACCGCAACGTAGTCGGAATCTTCATGAACAACATTTTACAGGGGAAACCGCTGCCGATTTTCGGCGACGGCGAGCAAAGCCGCGCGTTCAGCTACATCGGTGACGTTGCACCGATCATTGCGGAGTCCGTGCAGACGCCGGATGCATGTAACCAAGTGTTTAATGTCGGCGCCGACCAGCCGTACACGGTCAATGAACTGGCGCAGGCCGTTTGCAAAGCGATGGGCGCGAAATTCAATCCGCAATATCTGCCCGCCCGCAGCGAAGTCAAACACGCCTACTCGTCGCACGACAAAGTCGCCCGTGTCTTTGGCTGCAAGCCACGGTATTCGCTTGATGATGGCATCGGTCGCATGGCTGCGTGGGTGAAGAAGGCCGGCGCGCGCCAAAGCCAGACGTTTGGCGCACTCGACATTGGGAAAGGCCTCCCGCCGAGTTGGAGGGACAGATGAGCCAACTTCGAATCTCGGACCTAGGTTTTTGTTTTCCCCACCTATCGGCTGCCGGTTCCACAATTGCCGCAATGGCACACAAGTCGAAAGGCGGTTGCTGAACAGTCGTGCCAGACCGGTTGGAACAGAGCGAAATGACGATCAACCTGAGACGAACAGGGGCTAACGGTGTTTCCCGATTGGTTTGGCAGCTCTATTCGACGTGCGGTTTGGGCATGCGGCTTCTGGCGGTGTCCCGCACGTGGATTTGTCCGTTCGACCGCCTGCTGCAATATGTACCAAGGCGGGGGCGCCTGATCGAGATCGGCTGCGGAACCGGCATCTTTGCCAATCTGGTTTCCTTGGAAATGTCCGAGTTGAGTGTCGTCGGCCACGACCTGAATCCCACGGTGATCGCCGCGGCCGCCAGAACCATCGGGAACCGGACTAATTTGAAGTTCGAGTTACGCACCGCTCAAGAGGCTGTTGCGACAGAACATGCGGACGTGGTTGTGGCGATTGACCTGTTTCATCACTTGTCTGCCAAAGAGCAACTTGCTGTCGTTCAATCGATCCACAAGCTGCTTGCGACGGGCGGTTTGTTTTTACTCAAGGATTTGGGCGTGGTACCGCGCTGGAAGTATTACGCCAATTACCTTCATGATTTCCTTCGCAATCCACGCGATCGGTTTCACTTTCGAAGCCGGGACAATTTTGTGGCAATGTTGAGAACGGCGGGGTTCTCTGTGGAGGTCGTGCCCATGCCGAAAGCTTATTTGGCCCATCTACTCTTTGTGTGCAGAAAGGACTGAGCCATGTACAACAATCTGACTGTCGGCGTGGTCTTCCCAGCGTACGATGAAGAGCAAAACATTGTCAGCGCAGTCGAAGACTTCTTTTCGACCGGCGCGGTGGACGAGATAATCGTTGTGGATAACAATTCAAAGGACCGTACTGCCAAGTTGGTGCGCAACAAGACAAAGGCCCGACTAGTGTCGGAGTCGAAACAGGGCTACGGGGCCGCGTTGACCCGTGGGCTGAAAGAATCGCGGACGGACCTCGTGATTCTGGCGGAGCCAGATGGCACTTTCCTGGGAAGGGACGTTTTGAAGTTACTGGCATATGCAGAGGATTTCGACCTCGTCTTAGGTACCCGGACCAGCAAGCTGCTGATTTGGTCGGGAGCGAACATGGAATGGTTCCTGCGCTTTGGTAACATCGCCGTGGCCAAATTGTTGGAGGTTCTGTTCAACACGCCTCAACTGACAGACTGCGGCTGCACGTTGCGTCTGGTGCACCGTGACAAGCTGCCGTTGTTTGTTGACAGACTCACGGTCACCGGCTCGCATTTCTTGCCGGAAATGGTGATTCTCGCAAGACGCGCAGGTTTGAGTATGCTCGAAATACCCGTCAACTACCGGACCCGCATCGGTGAATCGAAAATCACGGGCAAGCTCAAGGGCGCATTCAAAACCGGCGTGCGAATGATTTGGCTCATTATCAAGCTGCGATTCCGGAGGATGTCTTGATGCTGGCAGTAAAATCCTTCTTGCGCACAGAGACCCTCTTAATTGCCGGAACCGTTTTGTTCGCTTTTTTTTGTTTTTCTTCCATTAACAAGCCACTGACAACCGACGAGGTTGAATTTGCCGGCGCGGGATTGGCCATCGCCAGGACGGGCAAACCGATTTACTACATGGGCGACACTCCTGAGCGGTATATCGCGACCAAGGATTTGTGGGCGGCGCGTGAAGCTCCGCAGCCCGGTTTCGTATACGGCCTTTGGCACGCGCCGCTGTACATTTTTGTATTGGCGCTCTCACTGAAAATTTTCGGCATGTCAAACTGGGCGGCACGCTTGCCGGGCGTGGCCTGCATGCTCGCAACGTTGTGGTTGTTGCGAGGCATTGTCAAACTGCTTTTCCCAATGGAAAAGGCGAAGCCCGTGTTCAACGTGGCTGCCTTCCTGTATCTGATTAATCCGCTGATTCTTCAGCAGGGCCTGATGTTGGACATCGACAACACGGTTGTGACCGTGACGTCGGTGTTATTCTTACATGAGTTTTTGCGGCTGGAACACAGACAGATCGCTTGGCTGCCAAAATACGCTTGGCTTAGCCTGCTGATTGCGCTGACGTTCTGGGCAAAGGAATTCGCGGGCTTGTTTGTGGGAACCACGCTTCTCGTTTACGTGGTCGGGAATAGACGTTGGCGAGATGCGGTTGGGGTAGTTCTGATGTTGCTCGCCGGCATGGCACTATTCTGGGGGAGTTGGTGGCTATACTGCCGTCTCAGCGGGATGCCGGTCATGTACTTTATCCGCGTCACGATTCTGGGTAAACTGGCCATTGGGGAGGAACTGTTTACAACCATCGCAAAACAAACAGGCCTGAGAAACGCATTGTTCACTGTCGGCCTTGGTTGCATTAACACAACGTTGTGGGTGTCCATTTTCTACGCGGCGTTATTCTTGGTGGCGCTTGGTTGGCGCGTGAAAACCGTCTGGCAAACGAAACGACTCGCCCCGCTGGACTTGCTGATGCTGTACGTTTTGGTGATACTCGCGGTAACGCAGGGATACCGTCCCAGCGGCTGGTTTTTGAAGTATGAATACCCAGCGTTGGGCGTGCTGCTGATACCAGTGGCGGCCTACTTGTGCGAGAAATTCATCGCACTTTCTCGGGGCGAATTGTGCTTTGCCGGCGTCGTTGCCCTGATTCTCGCAGCAGCCCAGGTAATCCTGATCAAAGATCCGTTGCTCACGTTTTTCCACGTGGGGCTTAAGGGATTGAGAGATAAGAATAACGCCAATATCGCCATGTTCTACGCCATCACTACAGTCGTCATCCTTGTGATGGTCAGGCTCAGCCGCGCGAAGTGGCCCTTTAGCAAAGTTTGCGCAGGCACGATGGTGATCGGTCTTGTCGGCGTCAACCTTGGCATTGATTGGAAGCAACGTGCTTCGTACACCACCTCGATAAGCTGGAACAATTACGGGGAAACGGGTTTCGCCGAAACTGTTGCGTATTTGAAATCCGTGCTGCGCTCAAACGACGTTCCTATTTGCCGCGAAGATTTTGGGTTCTACCTCTGCAAGGATGTCTCGCCGGCCAAACACTCGTGGTTCAACACTGCTGTGATCACCGGTGTGAAAACAAGCAGCGAACTCGTCCAAAATATCACCGCGCCAGGTGTCTCTTACATTGTGGTTGATGGTTATTTGGCATATTACACGCGGCCGGATGACGTGAAGCTTATCCAAGAATTCTACAAACTGGACAAACAAATTGGCAGCTTCTCCATCCATCGTCTCAAGCAAGATTCCGCTGAGGCGCGCTACAACCTTGGTGTTGCCTCGGAGCAAGCGGGCAGAGTCCAGGATGCGATCGGGCACTACGAACAGGCACTGCGGATCAACCCCGATTACGCCGACGCGCAATACAATCTGGGGTGCGGCCTGGCCCGACTGGGCAGGGTTCAGGAGGCGATGGAGCATTGGGAGCAGGCGCTACGGCTCAAGCCCGATTACGCCAAGGCGCATTACAATCTGGGGGTCGCCTTGGAACAGGCGGGCAGGATCCGGGAGGCGGTCGAGCACTACCAACAGGCACTGCGGATCAACCCCGATTACGCCGACGCGCAGCATAAGTTAGAGCGACTGCGGGCCGTCCAGTAAGTAGTTGGCCATGGACGTGGAAGAGGCCGGTTCGCAAATCGTTCAATTCGGAGACGCATGCCCAACTACCGCTACTGCCCAGAAATCCGATACACAAACAGCGTATCGGCGATGCGAGCAGTGGGCGCGCGTTCCCGGAGCCAGTCATATTCGGGGCGCATCAGCTGGGTGGCAGAGACGACCAGCCAGCCGTCGCGGAGTTGACGCGCCTGATCTGGCGTGACGCGGGTGTTCGGTATCTTGTGGTACTCAATCGCCACGCCGGTGCCGAAGTAGTCTAGATAGACGTGCTCGACCTTGTTTGCCGCCATCCACTGTTTCAACCGTTTACCGTCTTGTCCCCAATCAAAGTTGGAATCGACAAGGTAGTTCTGCCCGTTGGCCGGGCCGCCGACGAGTTCGTTGAAATATGCGATGTAGTGCGGATGCGCCCGAAACGCCACGAAAACGAGCCAGCCGCACAATACCCATGTCACAATCCGAATCGAGCGCGATGAACGGGCAGCTTGAACGCCAACAACCACCGCCAGCAACGGAAAGATCGGTAGTACGTGGCGAATGCCGATGTTGGCATTACTGGTCATGGCGCACCCAAGATAGACGACTGCGCCAATCAGGGGCGCCCATTCCGCGAAAGCCAGTGAGCGCGCGCGGCGAAATGCGAACACAACGGACGAACCCATGAGCAACAAGAGTGGAATCGGTGTTTTGACCAGAATCGCGAGGGGATAATAGTACCACCAACCTTTGTCCGACCATTCGCCCAGCAGATATCCGTTGTGGCCGCCGAGGACATGCAGGAACATGATTGTCATTCCTTTGAAGTAATCGCGCGGGAGCAGTATCGGACGCAGGGCAATAAACCAGTGCGGCACATTATATCGGGCTGCGTCTTCGGGACTGATGGGTGGCGGCGGCGACCAATGCGGGAAATAAACGAGCAGGACAGTCAGATAACAAACCACACCGGCGACCACACACAGGCCGACCAATCGCTTCCATGAACTCCAGTCTCCAGCTCGGCGTTGACAGGCGAAGATTACCGCAAGCACGGCGCAGATGGGCACCAGCAGGATCGCCGTGTACTTGGTGAGGAATGCCAGTCCGAACGCAAGACCAGCGATGACTGCCGTCTGCAAGTTCGGCGCGTTCAAGAACCGTGTAAACATCCACAACGCGAGCGGCAGTGTAAGCGAGATGCCGGGGTCCGTGATCACAAGGTGTCCGTACGCGAGCGCAAGCGGATTGAAGGCCCACGCGACCAATGCGATCAGACCGCCCGACGCGTTGCTGAGAGACTTTGCCCACAGGAACACAAGCAGGCCGATTGCCAGCGTGACCAGCGCTTGCATGAAGCGACCACAAAACAGCAGTCGTTCAGCGTCGTTTTGACCTCCGTAAACCAGGGCGCGACCATAATGTCCCGCTTCAACGGTAGGGTAATGGTAATACGGTTCCGGCGCGGGCACGAGATTGGCGCGCGGTTCGAGATGGTAGTCCCACGTCATCGCGACAGAAGATGGGAATGTTTGGTCAAAATAGATTTCCGCATTCTGCGGTAACCGGATGGCCATGAAATTCAACGGCAATGCGCTCCAGAGTTGCATCAGGGGAGGATGTTCCACGTTGAGATGATAGCGATGCCCTTGCCAGTAGGAATAACCGGCCCCGAGAAACACCGTCTCATCGTTCGTTGCCGTTTCGTCCCGCATCGGACCGATCATCAACGCCAGCATGACCCCGAGAATCGGGACGACAGCAAGCGCAATCCGCCAGCAACGAGTCATGCCGTCTTGGTAGGCGAATCGCAGCGGCTAGTCGAGATTTTTCGTGATTTTCGCGCCCATGGGGCTTACAAAGGCTGTCTTATGAAAATCGTTGTCGCATACTCGGGTGGTTTGGACACATCGGTCATTTTGCGTTGGCTGAAGGAGACTTACCAATGCGAAGTGGTGGCGTTCTGCGCCGATGTCGGCCAGGAGGAAGAACTCGAGGGCCTCGACAAGAAGGCCAAGGCCACCGGCGCGTCGAAGTTTTACGCGCTCGATCTCGTTGAGGAGTTTGCGCGAGATTTCATCTTCCCGATGATCCAGGCCGGCGCGATTTACGAGAACCAGTATTACCTCGGCACGAGCATCGCGCGCCCGCTCATCGCCAAGGCGCATATCGAGATCGCCCGCAAAGAGAAAGCCGACACCGTGGCGCACGGCGCAACGGGCAAAGGCAACGACCAGTGCCGTTTCGAGTTGACCTATGCCGCGCTCGCACCCGATTTGAAAATCATCGCGCCGTGGCGATTGCCCAAGTTCCAGAACCAATTCAAAGGTCGCGCCGAGATGTTTGCCTATTGCCAGAAGAATGGGATCAAGGTCGAAGCCTCGGTTAAGAAGCCGTACTCGATGGATCGCAATCTTCTGCACATCAGCTTCGAGAGCGGCATACTCGAAGACCCGTGGGTCGAGCCGCCGAAGGATATGTTCAAGCTGAGCGTTGCGCCCGAGGACGCGCCGAACAAGCCAGAGTACGTCACGCTCGATTTCGACAAAGGCATTTGCATTGCTGTCAATGGCAGGAAACTGTCGGCGGGGAATGTCATGCGCACACTGAACAAGCTCGGCGGCAAACACGGCATCGGACGCGTTGACCTGGTCGAGAACCGTTTCGTTGGCATGAAAAGCCGTGGCGTGTATGAGACGCCCGGCGGCACGATACTGCATTTCGCGCATCGCCAGATGGAAACACTTACGATGGACCGCGAAGTCATGCACCTGCGCGACTCGCTGATCCCGAAGTACAGTGAACTGGTCTATTACGGCTTCTGGTTCAGCCCCGAACGCGAAGCGTTGCAGGCGTTCGTTACCGAATCGCAGAAGAACGTCACCGGCACGGTGAAGTTGAAGCTGTACAAGGGCAACATCATCACCGCAGGCCGCAAATCGCCCGTCTCGCTCTACAATCCGTACGTCGCTACGATGGAAGCCGACAAAGGCGCCTACGACCAGACCGACGCCACCGGCTTCATCCGTCTCAACGCCCTCCGTCTCCGCACCCGTGCCGCAATTTCAGCCAAGACGAAGAAGCGATAGCGCCAAGACGCGATTGACGAAGCAGGTGCGCCAGCCTGGACTGGCAGTAGTTTAAGACGCTCAGAGCGCCATTTGCGAGGAGACTCGCTGGAGTGTCATTGATTTGGCTCATGATTTGCTATAAGTTGAGGCAATGGCCGTCATAGAACGATGGACGAGGAGATTGTTGGGAATGAAGAATAGGCCTGTATTTGTGGTAATGGGCATTTTTGTCAACATGTCCATTATCTGTCCATCCTTTGCCGACACCAAGGTAGTTGACACGGCAGGCGGCGGCGATTACACGACTATTCAGGCTGCGGTTAACGATCTAGCTGACCCGGGACCGCGCACGATCATAGTGCGGGCGGGGACCTACCATGAAGCAGTGCTTGTTTCCGCCAGGAACACGCATGCCACCAGTGACAGCCAGCGTATCATCATCATGGCCGATACGAACACGGCGCCC